>OIFS01000024.1_pt1 | contig 163450 bp, 164 predicted proteins | sample 1582131 | NCBI WGS metagenome assembly OIFS01 (sample SAMN07501065, study PRJEB24779) | human gut metagenome | isolation source: stool | host: human infant | place: USA: Pittsburgh, PA | reverse complement strand
CAAACTTATATAATTTTCAAAGAACGAGTAATTTTACAAATAGTTAAGCTATTTTTTCATAACAACCTAACAGATTCAAAATGAATAAATCTATTTTTTATTATATTACTAATTTAAATATTATTCATTAATTTTTTTGAATAAAATGTTAATTGAATCCAGTAATTGGTTTGATTCTACTAATATTTAGATTTTTATATAAGTTATTACTTATTAATATTTTAAATAAAAAGTATATTAGTTATTAATATTTAGAGATTATAATAAATATATAGAATAGTTGTTCATGATTTTACATGATTTAAGAGGAGAATATAAATGGAGAAATTAACAGTAGAAGAAAAGCAAATATTAAAAGCTAAGGGTATATTAAATCAAAAGCAAGAAGAATTTTATGCTATAAGGTTTTTAAGTAAAGTTGGATATTTTAAGGCAGAAGAGATGATTGCTTTATCTGAGATTGCTAAAGAATATGGAAATGGAGAATTAAGTTTAACTAGTAGATTAACTGTGGAAATACCTTATATAAAGGAAGAAAATATAGATAAAGTAGTAGAAATATCAAGAAAAAAAGGTCTTAGAATTGGTGGAGCAGGAAAAACTGTTAGGGCTATAGTTACATGTAAGGGAACTGTTTGTAAGCATGGAATTATTGATACAAGAAAAATTGGAGAATTATTTGAGGAGAAGTTTTTAGGAAGAAAGGTTCCATCAAAATTTAAAATAGGAGTTTTCGGATGTATAAATAGTTATGGTAAAGCTCAAAGCAATGATTTTGGTATTGTACCAATTGTGAATTCAGAAAGTAAGGAAGTAGAGTTTTTAGTTTTTATAGGTGGAAGAGCTGGGAGAAAAGCTAGGAAGGCAGAGCCGATGAAGAGAAGATTCAAGGAAGAAGAATTATTAAAACTTTTAGAATGCACTATAGATTATTATAATGAGCTTGCAGGTGAAAAAGAAAGGTTAGCAGAGATTATTGAAAGAATTGGAGAAGAAGAATTTGAAAAAAATATAATAAAAATATTTAATTCTTAAATATTACTATAAGTATTTTGAAAAGAGATGATATGCTTGATTGAGAAGAAAATAGTCATTGAAGAGAATAGTTATTTAGAAAAGTTTTTTGAACACAATAGAAAACATGAAGATTATATAAAAAATAGAATATATAAGTGTACATTAGATTTAATAAATACTAATCCTCATAAGATTAAGAAGGTAAGAGGATATAAGTATAAGGGGAAAACCATATATGAATATAAGATTCCCTTAGAAGCTGGATTGGACTGTAGGGTTGCATATATTTTTCATAAAGAAGAGATAATTATATTTTTTATTTCAAATATAATTATAAAAAATGAATTCACAAAATTAGTTTCAAAATTAAAGGATGTAAAGAAAATATAAAAGGAGATATATAAATTGGTAAGCATAGCAGATTTTGTAGATGTTGCTTTATATACAGTAAAAAGAATAGAAATAAATGATAAAGTTAATTTTAAAACATTTAAAAAAGATAGAGAAGTTGAAATAGAAAAAATAGATAAGGGGTTATTCAATGTAAGTGAAAATGGGTTTAATAGGGAAGTGTTTTTAAATCTTCATGAAAAGGACTTAAAGAGAACCTTAAAATATTTACAAAAGAAAGAGTTTCCTAAAAGCAATAAACTTTGGTATAAAATAATAAGAACAAAGAAATAGAAATATGATTTAAATATTATATAAACTTTTTATCTGTTTTAAAATAGAATATAGTGTAATTAATAATATTAAGGAAGAATTTACATGATTAATTCAAATGATAAAATAATTTTAGATTCTAAATTAGGAAATGTTATATCAAAAGAGGATAGAGATGAGGAATTAAAAGAAAAATCTCCTATAGAGTTAAGTGGATTAAGGTGTATAAAAACCATGAATTCTTCATTTATAGATTTTTATAAAACTTATGAAGAAGAGGATCTTTTATTAAATAAAGAAGATAATTTAATAAAAAATTCTAATCTTATTGAAAGTAGAAAGGCAAGTTCCTTTAGTAGAAATGAAAAAAAGAATAATATTCCACTTAATATAGCAAATAAGTTCCCAATTGAAACTGAATTTTTAACCTTAGAGAATTTAGAGCATAGTAATCTTCTTAGAATAGTAGATGAAGAAAAAGAAAGTATCTTAATACCTTATTTATTAGATAAAACTCCATATTTAGCCTTATTAAATAAAAATTATGAATCTTATATGCTAAAACATAATTTTAGGGGTGAGGGTTTTACTATAAAGGATTTATTTGTTTTGAATTTAGGAAAAGAAGTATTGGTATTCATAGGTTTTCAAGTAGACACTAAACTAAACAAACTTCATATTTTGAAAGTAAAAGATGGAAAGTTTGTTAAGGCTTTTAATGAAAATGAGTACTATTATAGTAAGGTATTTTTGGAAAATTTAAATAAGGATAAGGAAGCTGAACTTATTATTTGGATAAATGAAATAGAGGAAGCTTACAAAATAGAGATTTACTCTATTAAAGAAAATGGATTAAAGAAAACTAATAAATTTGATAAAGAATATTATGGAAAAGTAGTAGATTATTATAAAAATCTTATAGAGAGTTATGGTAATAAGAGGATATATTCTTATTATTTAGCCTTAGCTTATGAAAAAAGGAGAGAATATAGAAAGGCTATAGCTGTAATTGATGATGCATTAGAGGAAGAATTTCCAGATCCATCTGTAGAAAAATTAAAGGAATTAAGAAAGAAGCTAAAAAAATTAATTAAATAGTTTGAGTATAAAAAATAACTATATCTAAGTGTTAGAATTTAATTAGATATAGTTATTTTTTATATTTTATATAATTAAATTTGTACATATATATAAATGTTGTTTTTATAAATTTATATATTTAATATAGATAATAATTTTAATTTAATCATACACTTGTTTTTTATGATAAAATTAAATTCTAATAGTATATAAGTAAAGAAGGATGAAGTTTATGAATTCAAATTTATTAGAGGTATTATTAGATAACATACCTTATTCAGTATGGTTAATAGGAATAGATAGTAGATTTATTTTTGTAAATAAATATTACTCAAATGCTTTAAAGTTGAGTAAAGAAGAGATAATTGGAAAGAGTTTAAGTGAAATTTATACTAAAGAAGTGGCAGATGAATATATTGGAAGTTATAAGTTAGTAATAGAAGAAGGAAAGCCAAAACTTTTTTCAGGATATGAAAATGGATTAGGATATCCAAATGGAGCTTTTCTAGAATGTTATTTAGCACCTATAAAAGAAAATGGAGAGATAAAGTGTTTTTTAGGAATTCTTCAAGATCAAAGTGAAAGAAAAAAGTATGAAGAAGAGCTCATAAATCAAAAGGAACTTTTAAATACTATTGTGGAATCTATTCCAGATGGGATTTATCATAAAGATAAGAATGGAAAATATTTAAAATGTAATGATACTTTAGTTAATGAATATTATAAAAAAAATAGAGAAGAAATAATTGGGAAAGACATAAAGAGTATTTCTAAAAAATCTTCTAATAGAAATAGCCTTTTTAAGGGAGAAAAAATACTAGATGATTTTATAGCTCAAGATAAAGAAGTTATAAATACAAAAAAGAAAGTCAAGGAAAAAATACGAGTAAAGCTTAATAGAAAAGTAAAGTATATAGAATCTATTAAAGTGCCTGTTATAGATAACAATGGCAGTGTAACAGGTATTGTAGGTGTAGTGAGAGATGTAACTGAGAATGTTGTTTTAGAAAATAAATTAAAAAAAATGAGTTACAGAGATAAACTTACAGGACTTTATAATAGAGCTTATTTTGATGAAAAGCTAGAAGAATTAAATAATGAAGAGTTTTTCCCTTTAAGCTTTGTAATGGGAGATTTAAATGGACTTAAGGTTATAAATGATGCTATTGGACATTTAGAGGGAGATAAAATTTTAAAAGAAATTTCAGGGGTAATAAAAAATTCTTGTAGAAAAGATGATCTTATATTTAGATGGGGTGGAGATGAGTTTTGTATTCTTTTGCCTAAAACAACAGAGGAAGAAGCAGAGGCTATATGTAATAGAATAAGGAAAAATTGCAAGCTCAATCATAAAACTATAATTCCTTTAAGTATAGCACTTGGAGTATCTAGTAAAAAAGAGGCTAAAAAACCAATAGATGAAGTTTTAGTAGAAGCTGAAGATAAAGTTTATAGAGAAAAATTAGTCAATGAAAAACGTATAAAAAAGAATATAATAGACTCATTAAATAAAGAGCTTTTTTTAAGACATGATGATATTAAAGATCATATAAATAGAGTTAAAAAGTATGCTGTTGAACTAGGTAAGAAGATGAACTTATCAGAAAAGGAATTAAAAAAATTAAAAATGCTAGCTAAACTTCATGATATAGGCAAAGTAGGAATTCCTGAGGAAATACTATCTAAGCCAGGTGAGTTAACAAAAGAAGAGTATGAAATAATAAAAACTCATGCTGAAAAAGGATATAGAATTGCTATGTTTAATCCAGAGTTAAAAAAAATAGCACCATGCATATTAGCTCACCATGAGAGATATGATGGTACTGGATATCCATTAGGACTAAAAGGTAATGATATTCCACTACTTGCTAGAATTATAAATGTAGTAGATTCTTATGATGCTATGACAAATAAAAGGGTCTATAAAGGAAGCCTTAGTGCTGAAGAAGCTAAAAAGGAGCTTAAAAAGAATTCTGGTACTCAATTTGATCCTATGATTGTAGAGGAATTTTTAGAGTTAAAAAGAATTTAAATATATCTTATAATTTTGTAATATTGTTTAAAGATAAATATGAAATTTATAATTAATGGGAGTGGAACAATGAATTTTTTTGATTTAGTTAATAAAAGAGAAAGTGTAAGAGGGTATTTAGATAAAGAAGTTGAAAAAGAAAAGATAATAAAAATAATAGAAGCAGCAAGGGTAGCACCATCAGCTTGCAATGCACAACCTTGGAAATTTGTTGTTGTTAATGATAAAAATTTAGTTAGAAAAATTGCAGAGAATTTATATGATCCCATGATAGGAATTAATAAATTTGCTATTACCTCACCAGCATTTATAGTTGTGGTTGGAGAAAAGAGAAATTTAACATCTAAAATGGGAGAGCTTATAAAGAAGAAGGATTATACTTCTATGGATATAGGAATAGCATCAGAACATTTATGTTTGGCAGCCACCGAGCTAGGACTTGGAACCTGTATGATGGGATGGTTTAAAGAAAAAAATATTAAAAAGCTTATTGATATTCCTACAAATAAAGAAATCCATTTAGTAATTTCATTAGGATACTATGATGAAAAAGTTGCAAGAAGAAAAATAAGAAAGAATATTGATGAAATTTATTCTTTTAATAAATATAAATAAGTAAAGAGCAAACTAGCAAATAAGAAGCTAGTTTGCTTTTTTAAAAAGATAATTCATTTAATCTTTAATTTTGATTGAAACATAATAGCATTTAAGTGAGCTTGTATTATTAATTTTATTACTAGATTTTTAAATTTGAAAATAAAGATCTACTTTACAATTTTAAGAAATTAGATGTTTTTATATGGTATGTAAATGTGTACAAAAGGTTAATAGAATGATATAATTAAAATGTAATTATTTGGTTTTGTTTTTATATTTAATGACTAGGGGTGAGGATATGGTTTTTACAATTAATGCTTATAAAATACCTTTAGAGTCAGTTTATAGACTGAAGAAAAATAATAATTGGGAGCCACAAGAGCACTTTTTAACTATTGATTTTGAAAATGATATGATATTTAACACACATGAAGAAGCTGAAAAATGGCTTGCTGATAATAATATTCTTTTTATAAATGATGAAAAGGTCAATACTTCAAAATTTCAGTTAAATTGCTATGGTGTTGAGAACTTTAATATTGAAATAGTAGTACATAGAAAAACAAAGCCTAATATTTTTACTGAAAAAGACGTAAGGAAAGTTTTAAACGAGGGCGATGATAGATATAATAATTCCTTAATAATAGACTTTGAAGGCAATTTGAAGTTAATACAAAGCAATCCAGAAGATATAATATATCATTCTAACTATGCTGTTAGCAATGAAGTTTATAATAGCGGAAATGGATTTGTTGGAAGAGAATTTAGCGACTTGTATATTAAATATATTTATTTAAACTTGTTAGATAATTGGGTTTTACATTTAGAATCAGGAAGAAGTATTTATGTAACTTGTTATGAAGATAACATCAATGAAGAAAATACAATTTATAAAATAAATAAATTGTTAGCTGATATGAATTGATTATAAACAAAGGAGATGTAAATATTATGGAAAAGTCAAATGTATTTTCCAATGATGAAATAATAAGATGTACCGTATGTGGCAAAGATTTAATGGAAGATATAAAAATGTCTATGGTACAAATAATAACTGATGAGAATGATGAAATAGTAAGGGTTATTCCTTGTTGCAAGGGAAAATGCGATCAGATTTTACAAGATGAGATTAAAGAGTCAGAAGGAAATGGATTTAGAGATTTAATAACCTTTGTAAATCCATATTTATATATAAATAATATTATGCAGATGATGGATAGGATGTTTGAAGGAAAAGGATTTGCAAACCAAGAAGCTTTTAATGCATATTCAGATTTAATTTTAAATTGTTATCAATATGTATCAAGAAATTTAAGTGAAGAGGAAAAGGAATTTTCTAAGAATATAAGCTTATTACCATTATAATGTTTTTAATATTTTTATAGTTTATTTTAGTTGTTTTTAGTATAAAGGCAGTTTGAGATACAAGAGGAGTGAGTAAATTGAGAATAACTACATTAGTAGAAAACACAAAAATATCAGATGAATATGAAAATAAGCATGGCTTATCATTTCATATAGAAACAGAAAAACATAACATACTTTTTGATTTAGGACCTAAAAATACATTTTTGACAAATGCAAAGAAGTTAAATATAAACTTAGAAGAAGTTGATATTGTAGTAATATCTCATGGTCATAATGATCATGGTGGTGGGTTAGAAGAATTTTTAAAAATAAATAATAAAGCTAAGGTTTATATACACAAGGATGCTTTCAACGAGTATTATAGTATGGCAGGAATTTTCAAAAAGTATATAGGATTAGATAAAGAATTAAAGAAAAATCCAAGAATAATATTGACAGAGGGAGATATGAAAATAGATGATGAGTTATATTTATTTTCAGTAGTAGAAAATAGACATAAAGTATCTAAATTTAATAAGGTCCTTTATAAAAGAGTAGATGGTATGTACTTAGAAGATGATTTTGTACATGAACAAAGTCTTATAATAACAGAAGATAATAAGAATGTACTAATGGGTGGTTGTGCTCATAATGACATAAGAAATATAATTGATAAGGCAGAGGTTATAATAGGAAAAGACTTAGACTACGTTATAAGTGGTTTCCATATTTTTAATCCTAGCACAGGAATAAGTGAAAGTGATTTATTCATAAATACTTTAGGAGATAACTTAAATAAAAGAAATACTAAGTTTTATACTTGTCACTGCACAGGAATGAGAGCATTTAAAATGCTAGAGGAAAAGTTACAAGATAAAATAGAATATATTTCTACTGGACAAGTTTTAAATATATAAAATACAAGGGATTGTATCAAAATAACTTATAAATTTTAATATAAGTATTTGATATAATCCCTTGTCTATTTATTGTATAAATTTTCTTATCATGGTACAAATTTTATAAATTTGAAAAAATCATAAAAATTAATTAGAATATTAATATAAATAAAAGAGTAAACTGGAGGAGTAAAATGGAATTAGATTTTTTTAGAATATTTGCTACTTTATTAAACCTATCTTTAATAATTTTAATTGCATATGTAGTAGTTAAAATAGTAAGACATATAATAAAGTCATTTAATAGATTAGAGAGAATAGAAAATAAGTTAAATGAGATTTCAGAAAGTTTAAAAGAAAAAGAACATTAAAATGTTGAAAATTTAACTAATTTAAAATATTTACATGGATAAATTTTCTTGTAATAGAAAGTGTTTTTTAGTCAAATTAACAAAATTATTAAAAATAAAAGAAATTTTCAATTATAAGCTTGACTATTTTTTAACATGTGTATTATAGTATAATTGTTGTTAAAAGAATATTAAATGTTTATTAAAAAGAATTGTATTTGTGTCATAAATATAGAGGGAGTATAATTTATGGCATCATTATTAGCAGAATTAATAGGAACAATGCTACTTATCATACTTGGTGATGGTGTTGTTGCAAACGTAGTTTTAAAGAAAACAAAGGGAAATAGCTCAGGATGGATAGTTATAACTACTGGATGGGCTTTAGCAGTTGCTATACCAGCAGCTATTTTTACTAGTGTAAGTGGAGCATTATTTAATCCAGCATTAACAATAGCATTAGCTATAGTTGGCCAATTTACATGGTCTCAAGTTATTCCTTATATAATTGCACAACTTTTAGGAGCTTTTTTAGGAGCAGTTGTTGTTTATATAACTTACTATAATCATTTTGAAGAAACAGAAGATCAAAATTCAAAATTAGGAGTATTTTGTACTATTCCAGAAATAGAAGATCATAAAATAAACTTCTTAACAGAGTTTATAGGAACTTTTGTTTTAACTTTTGCTGTATTAGGAATAGGAGCACAAAATATAGATTATGGTGTTAAAGTAATTATAATAGGATGCTTAATATGGGCTATAGGATTAAGCTTAGGTGGTCCAACAGGATATGCAATAAATCCAGCTAGAGATTTTGGTCCAAGATTAGCACACTTCTTACTTCCGATTCCTAGAAAAGGAAGTTCTAAATGGGAATATGCTTGGATTCCTATAGTTGCACCAATAATAGGAGCAATATGTGGAGCCTTAGTTTATGTAAATATATTTTAATAAACCAAGGTAAATAAGTTTAAAATTATTATCTATAGATCAATATAGATAATAATTTTTTTTAATTATAAATGATAAATTTCTTATAACTTTAAAAATACGTTATTTAATATTATGTTTTTAAGTATTATTTTTTTATAGTAAAATATAGTGTGTATATTATTAAAGCTCTTAAGAGGAGGAAATATGGCAAATTTATTAGATATTAGAGAGATTTTAGATGTTAATTCCTTTCAAAAAATACAAGATGATATAGCTAAAGCAACTGAGTTTGCTATGATTACAGTAGATTACAAAGGAATACCAGTTACTAAGCATAGTAGATGTAGTGAGTTTTGTAGATTAATAAGAGAACAAAAAGAGTTCTCGAAATTATGTGAAAAATGTGATTCAAGAGGTGGATTAGAAGCTGCTAGAGAGGGAAGTTTTTACATATATAAATGTCATAGAGGTCTTGTGGATGTGGCTGTTCCAATAATAATTGATGGACAATATCTAGGGGCAGTTATGGTAGGACAAGTTTTATTGATGGATGCAGATGATCATGAATTAGAAGCTGTTTTGACTAAGGAGTTAGAATATGATTCAGAAATAAAAGATAAAATTATTGATGCATATGAAAAAATACCAGTTCTTAGCTTTGATAAAATAAAAGCTGTTTCAGAGATGATGTCCCATGTAAGCAATTACATTGTTGAGGAAGCCTTACTTAAAAGAACTCAAAATGAGATTTATACAAAAAATATAGAAATTGCAAGGGCAGAGAGAAGCAAGCTAGAACTTGAAGAAGAATATAAAGCTTGTCAGTTAAAAGCTCTTCAATCTCAAATAAACCCACATTTTTTATTTAATGTATTAAATAGCATAGCATCTTTAGCAATTATAGAGGATGCCCCTAAAACTCAAGAAGTAATTTATAATTTGTCGTATATTTTAAGGTACACTTTAAAGAAAGCTAATAAAATTGTAAGACTTAGTGAAGAAATAAATCATGTTAAGGCATATTTAGAAATTCAAAAGGTTCGTTTTGGTGAAAGAATACAATATAATATAGATTTTGATGAAGAGGATTCAAATGTACAAATTCCATTTATGGCACTTCAAGTTTTTGTTGAGAATGCAGTTTTGCATGGAATTGAGGAAAAAGAACAGGGAGGAACCATAAACCTATCAATTAAGAGTAGGGGAGAGGATATGATTATTACTATTTCTGATGATGGTGTTGGAATATCAGTTGAAAAACTCTGTGAAATTAGAAATGAAATAAAAAGTAGAGATAAACTAGATTTAGATAAAGTCGGCATAAATAATGTAAATAAGAGAATGTTTCATTATTATGGTGAAGAATATAGTATAAATATAGATAGTAAAGTTAAAAAAGGTACTAAAGTAGAAATTATAATACCTAGAAAACTTTAAATAAAGGAAGTGTATTTTTGTGTTTAGCATAATGGTTGCTGATGATGAACAATTAGAAAGAAGAGTTTTAACCTCTATATTAAAAAAGAATGTAAGAGTTAAAGAAATTATTGAAGCAAAAAATGGAAAAGAAGCTTTAGAATTAAATAGAGAATTTAATCCAGATATAATAATAATGGATATAAAGATGCCAGGAATAAATGGAATTAAAGCCTTAGAGCTTATAAAAAATGAAAATCCTAACAAGGAAATAATAATGCTTACAGCATATGATGATTTTGAGTTTATACACAAAGTTTTAGTGTTAGGAGGATCAGACTACATAATAAAACCAATAAAACCAGATAAATTAATAGAAATTGTTGATAATATTATGGATAAGATTGAAAATAAGAATATAGAATTAGGAGTAAAAAGTCATAGTGATGAAAAGACTCTAGATAGAAACTTAACAAATGAAGAGAAAATAGTAGATAAGGTTTCTAAGTATATTGATGACAATATGGATAAAATGCTGAAGTTAGAAGAATTAGCTTCAATCTGTAATTTAAGCCCAGGGTATTTTAGTAGGGTTTTTAAAAAGGAAACTGGTAAAACCGTAATAACATATATAAATGAGAAGAAGGTAGAAAGAGCAAAGAAACTTTTAAAAGAAAGTAAAGACCCTATAATCAATATATCCTTAGACTTAGGTTTTGATGATTGTGGGTATTTTATAAGGGTATTCAAAAAGATAACAGGCTTAACTCCTAAGGCCTTTAGAGAAGAATAATTAATTATTAAATTAACAAACATAAGATTTTTGTGAGAAATGTTACAGAAGAAAAAAATAATATAAGATAATATATTGTTATAAATAAAGCAACTTTTATAGGAAAATATAGTTATAAATCAATAAATATATTAAAAAAATGACATAAGAATAGGATTATTTTAATTTTTACGCAGGTAGAGTTAAAATAATCCTATTTTTTTATTTAAAATACGACAAAAATTTAACATAACACATGAAGATTTTCCAATGGAATTTGATTAAAATTATATTAAAATCTAGACATAGACAAAAAATTAACAAACGAATTTGAATTTGAAAGTGAGGAGACGTTAAAGTGAAATCTAAAAGATTCCAAGTATTATCAGAACGTCCTGTAAACCAAGATGGACTTATAGGAGAGTGGGCTGATGAAGGCTTAATAGCTTTAGATAGTCCAAATGATCCAAAATCATCAATAAAAATAGAAAATGGAATAATTACTGAATTAGACGGCAGATCAAGAGATGAGTTTGATATGATAGATAAATTTATAGCAGAGTACGCTATAAATATAGAAGACGCAGAAGCATCTATGAAACTTTCATCTAAAGAAATAGCAAGAAGATTAGTTGATATAAATGTTAGTAGAGATGAAATAGTAAAAATCACTACTTCAATAACACCAATGAAGGCTGTAGAAGTTATTCAAGAAATGAACGTTGTTGAAATGATGATGGCTCTTCAAAAAATGAGAGCAAGAAGAACACCTGCTAACCAATGTCACGTTACTAACGTAAAAGACAACCCAGTTCAAATAGCAGCAGATGCTGCAGAGGCTGCTTTAAGAGGATTTGCAGAGCAAGAAACTACAGTAGGTATAGTTAGATATGCACCTTTTAATGCATTAGCTATCTTAGTAGGTTCACAAGTAGGTAGAGGAGGAGTTTTAACTCAATGTGCAGTTGAGGAAGCTACTGAACTTGACCTAGGAATGAGAGGACTTACAAGTTATGCAGAAACAGTTTCAGTTTATGGAACAGAATCAGTATTTACAGATGGAGATGATACTCCATGGTCAAAAGCATTCTTAGCATCAGCTTATGCTTCAAGAGGACTTAAGATGAGATTTACATCAGGTTCAGGTTCAGAAGCATTAATGGGATACTCAGAAGGTAGATCAATGCTTTACTTAGAATCAAGATGTATATATATAACTAAGGGAGCTGGAGTTCAAGGATTACAAAATGGTGCAGTTAGTTGTATAGGTATGACAGGAGCAGTTCCATCAGGAATAAGAGCAGTTCTTGGAGAAAACTTAATAGCTGCAATGCTTGATATAGAGGTTGCATCAGCAAATGACCAAACATTCTCACACTCAGACATAAGAAGAACAGCAAGAATGTTAATGCAAATGCTTCCAGGAACAGACTTCATATTCTCAGGATATAGTGCAGTTCCAAACTACGATAACATGTTTGCTGGATCAAACTTTGATGCAGAAGACTTTGATGACTACAACATACTTCAAAGAGACTTAAAAGTTGACGGTGGATTAAGACCAGTTACAGAAGAAGAAACTATAAAGGTTAGAAATAAAGCTGCTAAATGCATACAAATAATCTTTAGAGAATTAGGATTCCCAGAAGTTACTGATGAAGAAGTAGAAGCTGCAACTTACTGTCACGGAAGTAAGGAAATGCCAAACAGAAATGTAGTTGAAGATTTAAAGGCTGCAGAAGAAATGTTAGAAAGAAGAATAACAGGATTAGATATAATAAAAGCTTTAAGCAAAAATGGTATGGAAGATATAGCAAACAATTTATTAAACATGCTTAAGCAAAGAGTTACTGGAGATTATCTTCAAACTTCAGCAATCTTAGATAAAGATTTCAATGTTATAAGTGCTGTTAATGATGTAAATGACTATATGGGACCTGGAACAGGATATAGACTAGATGGTCAAAGATGGGAAGAAATCAAAAAAGTTCCTACAGTAATGAGACCAGAGGATATAGAGTAGGGGGAGAATGACAATGGAAGAAAGAACTTTTATACCAGAAATAACAGTTGAAGAAGTTGGAGAAGCTAAGGTTGGTTTAAGATCAGATGAAGTTGTTATAGGATTAGCACCTGCATTTTTAAAATATCAAAATAAAACAATAGTAGATGTTCCTCATACTGAAACTTTACTTGAAATTATAGCAGGTATTGAAGAAGAAGGATTACATGCAAGAGTAGTTAGAGTTTTAAGAACATCTGATGTATCTTTTATAGCTCATGATGCAGCTTGTTTAAGTGGATCAGGAATAGGTATAGGAATACAATCAAAAGGTACTACAGTAATACATCAAAAAGATTTATTACCATTAAATAACTTAGAATTATTCTCACAAGCTCCGCTTTTAACTCCAGAAACATATAGATTAATCGGAAAAAATGCTGCTAAATATGCTAAAGGTGAATCACCAACACCGGTACCAGTAAAAAATGACCAAATGGTTAGACCTAAATTCATGGCAAAGGCAGCTTTACTACACATAAAAGAAACTAAACATGTTGAACCAGGTAAAAAGCCAGTTCAATTAGAAGTTAAGTTTTAATTTAGAAAGGATTGAAATCATGGAAAATAAGAGAATGACTGCTGCAGATTATCCTTTAACTTCTAAGAGAAAAGGAGATATAAAAACTCCTACAGGAAAAGCTTTAGAAGATATAACTTTAGAAAAAGTTTTAAGTGGAGAAATCAATGCAGATGATATAAGAATTTCACCAGAAACTTTAGAAATGCAAGCTCAAATAGCTGAAAGCATGAACAGAGATGCTATAGCTAGAAACTTTAGAAGAGCTGCGGAGCTTATAAGAGTTCCAGACGATAGAATATTAGAGATGTACAACGCTTTAAGACCATATCGTTCAACAAAAGAAGATTTATTCAAAATAGCTGATGAACTTGAAACAAAATATGATGCTAAAGTTAATGCTGATTTTGTTAGAGAAGCAGCTGAAGTATATGAAACTAGAAATAAATTAAGAATAGAAGAGTAAAATCAGAGGTGAAAAGATGAAAATCATAGCAGGAATTGATATAGGAAACTCTTCTACAGAAACTGCTTTAGGTAAGGTTTATGAAAATAATGTTGAATTTCTGTCTAGTGGGATAATTCCCACTACAGGAATCAAAGGAACGGAAGAAAATATAAGTGGGGTAATAGCTTCTTTAAACCAAGCTTTAAAGAAAGCTAACTTAACTTTAGAAGATTTAGATTTAGTTAGAATTAACGAAGCAGCACCTGTTATAGGGGATGTTGCTATGGAGACAATAACTGAAACAATAATAACTGAATCAACAATGATAGGACATAACCCTTCTACTCCAGGAGGATTAGGTATAGGAATAGGTAAAACTATAAGATTAGAAACTTTAGAAACTTTAAATATTGATGAAATCAAAGAGGAAGATAATGCTTTTATTCCATTGGTTTTAGGAAATATAAGTTTTTTAGAGGCTGTATTTAGAATAAATCAAGCAACTAGAAGAGGTATTAATATAACTGCTGCCATTGTTCAAAAGGATGATGGAGTATTAATTAATAACAGATTAGATAAAAAAATACCTATAGTTGATGAAGTTTCTCTTTTAGAAAAGGTTCCTGTAAATATGAAAGCAGCTGTTGAAGTAGCACCACAAGGTTCAGTAATTAGACAGCTATCAAATCCATATGGAATAGCTACTGTTTTTGACTTAAGTCCAGAAGAGACAAAAATGATTGTTCCTGTATCTAGAGCCTTAATAGGAAATAGATCAGCTGTTGTAATAAAAACTCCTCAAGGGGATGTTAAGGAAAAGAAAATACCAGCTGGTAAGATTAACATAACAGGAATAAGAAGAAAAGAGTCTGTGGATGTTGAAGAGGGAGCAGATAAAATAATGGAGGCTGTTAGCCTTTGCTCTCCAATAGAAGATTTAAGAGGAGATGCTGGTTCTAATGTTGGAGGAATGCTTGAAAAAGTTAGACAAGTTATGGCTGATTTAACTAATCAAAGCATTTCAGATATAAAGATTCAGGATTTATTAGCAGTAGATACTTTTATCCCGCAAAAGGTTAAGGGTGGACTTGCAAAAGAGTTTTCAATGGAGAATGCTGTTGGAATAGCAGCAATGGTTAAAGCTCATAAACTTCAAATGCAAATAATAGCTAATAAACTTGAAGAAAAGTTAGGAGTTCCAGTAGAAGTTGGTGGAGTAGAAGCTGACATGGCAATAAGAGGAGCTTTAACAACTCCAGGTACAAATACTCCTTTAGCTATTTTAGATATGGGAGCTGGATCTACAGATGCTTCTATTATAAATAAAGAAGGTAAAATAACATCAATACATTTAGCTGGTGCAGGAAACATGGTAACTATGCTTATTAAATCAGAATTAGGCATAGAAGATTTTGGACTTGCAGAAGATATAAAAAAATATCCATTAGCTAAGGTTGAGAGTTTGTTCCATATAAGACATGAAGATGGAACTGTAGAGTTCTTTGAAAAACCTTTAGATTCTTCAGTTTTTGCTAAGATTGTAATTATTAAAGAGGGAATGCTTATTCCTGTAGATGGACAGAATTCTTTAGAAAAGATTAAAAATGTTAGAAAAACTGCTAAGGAAAGAGTTTTCGTAATTAACTGTTTAAGAGCATTAAAAAGTGTTTCACCTACAGGAAATATAAGAGATATAGAATTCGTTGTTTTAGTTGGAGGATCATCATTAGACTTTGAGGTTCCTGAATTAGTAACAGATGCCTTATCTCATTATGGAGTAGTTGCAGGAAGAGGAAATATAAGAGGATGTGAAGGTCCAAGAAATGCAGTTGCAACTGGACTAGTATTAGCCTTTGACAGAAAGGGTGTCAAGGAAAATGATTAAGGATTATAATCATCCAAGTATATTTGTATATTGTTCTTTAGGAATAAATGAAGTGGATATAGAAGAAATTCTATGGGGAATGGAAGAAGAAGGAATCCCTTTCATATTAAAAAATAAAGATTTAAACGATGCTAAGGAACTTGCTAATTTAGCTGCTAATGATTCTAAACTTTCAGTTGGAATAGGAGTTAATAGTAAAGGTGATGTAAGTTTAACTATTAATAAGTTAAAAGAAGAAGAGCCTTTATTCTTTATAAACTTAGAAAAAGGAAATACCTGTTTAAGAAGTTTAGGAGCTAATGGAGCAAGATTAGTTAAAGGGATGCCTTTAAAAAATATTTAAATTGAAGAGGTGTTTAACATGAATATTTACACTAAAACTGGTGATAAAGGAACAACTTCTCTTTTCGGAGGAAGTAGAGTAGATAAATGTGATTTAAGAGTAGATGCTTATGGAACAATAGATGAATTAATATCTTTCATAGGTCTTGCTTATGCTGAATTACCTGATGAAGAAGAGAAGGAAATACTTAATAAAATACAAAAGGAATTGTTCATGTTAGGAGCCGAGCTTGCTAGTGATGAAAAAGGACTTGAGCTTTTAAAAGATAAAATCCAATTAGAGCATATAGAGTATTTAGAAAAATTAATAGATAAATACATGGGCATAGCAGGGCCTTTAACTGCCTTTGTTATACCAGGTAAAAATAAACCTTCAGCAACTCTTCATGTAGCTAGAACTGTAGCTAGAAGAGGAGAAAGAATAATGACTGCTTTAAACGAAGTACAGCCATTAAGAGAAGAAATTAAAAAATATATAAATAGATTATCAGATACTTTATTTGCATTAGCAAGATATTATGAAGAAAAATAATTAACCTAAAGGAGGAGAAAAATATGAAAAAATTAAATGATGTAAAAGAATTAAGCTTAGAAATAGTTAAAGAAATGGCTAAAGCTGCTGAAGCTAAAGCTTGTGAAATGAATGTTCCAGTTATATTTGCAGCAGTTGATGCTGGTGCTAATTTAATGCTTATGCACAGAATGGAAGATGCATTTTTAACAAGTATTGATATAGCTATAAACAAAGCTTATACAGCTGCATGTTTAAAGCAAGGAAGTCATGAAATTGCAGAATGCGTTCAACCAGGACAAAGCCTTTATGGACTTCAATTAACAAATAATTGTAGAATAGTACCATTTGGTGGTGGATTCCCAATTATAGTTGATGGAAAAGTTGTAGGAGCTGTTGGTGTAAGTGGTGGAACAGTTGAAGAAGACATGGCTATAGCACAAGCAGCAGTAGATTGCTTTAACAATAAGTAATAAAAAGCTAATAGTATTTAACCTATATAATAGATTAAATATTTAAAATATATTTTAATAGATATAAAATGTTTGAAAATGGAGGAAAATGAAATGAGAATGTACGATTATTTAGTACCAAGTGTAAACTTTATGGGAGCTAACTCAATATCAGTAGTTGGTGAAAGATGTAAAATATTAGGTGGAAAGAAAGCTTTAATAGTTACAGATAAATTCTTAAGAGGATTAAAAGGTGGAGCAGTTGAATTAACTGAAAAATACCTAAAAGAAGCAGGAATCGAAGTTGCTTATTATGATGGAGTTGAACCAAACCCAAAAGATACAAACGTTAAAGATGGTTTAAAAATATTCCAAGACGAAAACTGTGATATGATCGTTACAGTTGGTGGAGGAAGCTCACATGACTGTGGTAAAGGAATAGGTATAGCTGCAACTCACGAAGGAGATCTTTATGACTATGCTGGAATAGAAACTTTAACAAATCCACTTCCTCCAATAGTAGCAGTAAACACTACAGCTGGAACTGCAAGTGAAGTAACTAGACACTGTGTTATAACAAACACTAAAACTAAAGTTAAATTCGTTATAGTAAGCTGGAGAAACTTACCTTTAGTTTCAATCAATGACCCAATGTTAATGGTTGGAAAACCAGCAGGATTAACAGCTGCAACAGGAATGGACGCTTTAACTCATGCTGTAGAAGCATACGTATCAAAAGATGCTAACCCTGTAACAGATGCTGCTGCAATACAAGCTATAAAATTAATATCAAGCAACTTAAGACAAGCTGTTGCTTTAGGAGAAAACTTAGTAGCTAGAGAAAACATGGCTTATGGATCATTATTAGCTGGTATGGCATTCAACAATGCTAACTTAGGATATGTACATGCTATGGCTCACCAATTAGGCGGATTATATGATATGCCTCACGGAGTAGCTAACGCTATGTTATTACCACACGTATGTAAATACAACTTAATATCTAACCCACAAAAATTTGCTGATATAGCTGAATTCATGGGAGAAAACATAGAAGGATTATCAGTAATGGATGCTGCTCAAAAAGCTATAGATGCAATGTTCAGATTATCAACTGATATCGGAATACCAGCAAAATTAAGAGACATGGGAGTAAAAGAAGAAGACTTCGGATACATGGCTGAAATGGCTCTTAAAGATGGTAATGCATTTAGTAACCCAAGAAAAGGTAACGAAAGAGACATCGTTGAAATATTCAAAGCTGCATTCTAATAAAAGATTAGCTTTATAGTAAAAAAATAATTAAAAATACAATAAGTGCTAGCTCTAATTATTAGAGCTAGCAAATAATAAAAGGCATAAATACAATAGACTTTTTATATAAACTTAATAAACAAACAACAGTAAAAATTAATATATGTAAATCGGATAAATGAAATAATTAAGTTATAAATACCCAATAACTTAAATTAAAAGATTAGTTTAAAATAATTTTTTATATACCCAATTAAATTATTTTAAAAAGGAATTTTTCATAATATATTTAAAAGACTCTTTCAATATTGAAAGAGTCTTTTAAATATATTTATTATTATTTTCCACTTTAAAATTATGCAGTATTTTGTATAAATTGTGCATGAAGAAAAATCTATTATATATGAAAATCCTTAATATACTAAGTATTCGAATCTAAAATAACGATTTCATAAATAAATATGCATAGTTTATGCATTTTTATTCAAAAAATATATTGTATATTTATTATGTTAGTAGTATAATTTTAACATATTAAATATGAATAATAAATCAACAAATGTTAAATTAAATTTAAAAATGTAAGCTAAGGAGAGTTTAAAATGGGAAAGGATAAAAAAATAAAGTTATGGGCATTGGTAATGCTTATTTTCGTACCAACATTTGGGTTTGGTAATATAGCAAGTAATGCGGTGTATTTAGGGCCAGCAGCTATTCCATCGTGGGTAATAGTATCTATTCTTTATTTCTTACCTTTATGTGGAATAATAGCAGAAATGGCTTCAGCAAATAGAGATAAAGAGGGTGGAATATATTCATGGATAAATAAATCTTTAGGAGAGAAATGGGCTTTTGTAGGGACTTGGACTTATTTCATAGGAATATTATTTTACTTACAAATGGTTTTTTCAAGAATACCAGTAGCTGCATCATGGGCAATACTTGGAAGAAATGTATTTACTGATTCTAATGCATATTTATTACCTATTTTATCAATTGTAATATGTATAGCAATGACATATATAGCCACCATAGGGGTAAGTAAGTTTTCAAAACTTGCTGACTTTGGAGGACAATTTACTTTAGGGGCAACTGTTATCTTTATATTAATGGCAATAGTGGGATATTTCATGGGAACACCTTCTGCTACAGAATTTACAGTTCAAAATGTAATTCCTGATTTTAATGTGAGTTATTTTTCTACATTCTCATGGTTATTATTTGCAGTGTCAGGATCAGAAGTTGCGGGTACTTATATAATGCAAACTGAAAATCCTAAAAAGACATTTCCAAAAGCTATGATAATTGCAACAGCTTTAATAGCATTCTCATACATCTTAGGTTCTGTAGCTATACAGTTTATAGCATCACCAGAAGTTTTACAAAAGGCAGGAATTCAAGATGCAGGTTACGTTGTATATTATATATTAGCTAATAATTTTGGAATAAATGGTAAGGTTATAGTACAAGTATATGCAGCTATTAATTTAATAACATCAATAGCAGCCTATATAATTTGGATGGAATCACCAATAAGAGCCATGTTTGGAGAAGTTCCAAAGGGAACATTTCCAAGTTTCTTAACTAAGAAGAGAAAAGATGGAACTTTAGTAAATGCTTTATGGACACAATGTGCAATTTTAGTAGTATTAATATCAATACCTTTATTAGGAATAGGATCAATTAATGATTTCTTTAAATTATTAACAGATTTATCATCTCTAGCAGTTGTGGTTCCATATGTAGTATTAATATGTGCATTTATATCCTTTAGAAAACACAATAAAGATTTAGACTTTAAATTTTTTAAAAGTGATGCCTTAGCATATACAGTTGCGGGAATAGCTTTAGTGCTTTCCTGTGCTGGATTCTTTGGTGCTGGCCTTCAAGACATTGTTGGAAGCTCAGGGAAAGAGGCAACCATTTTAATAATAAAAACTTATGGAGGACCTGTTATTCTTATGGCTTTAGGTCTTGTTTTAAGAGCTTTATCTGAAAAGTCATATAAAAATAAGAGTTTAGGCAAAGAGGATATTGAAGTTGAAATTGTTGAAGAGAGTATATGTGAATAGATTAAACAATAGTTTTAAAAAAATAAGGTAGAGTGTGTGATATTTTCATATAACTTCATAGCTTAGATTAAGAAATAGTTTTTTTAAAATTAAATATGGTAATTTTATTTATGTAGAAAAAAGGTGGATTAAAGAACTTATCCATCTTTTTTTATATTTTATGATAATTAAATTAAAAATAATAAATATTTATTAATAATATTTCTAAATTTTTAATTGACTTTTAATGAATTGTATAGTATTATTCTAAATGAAAATGATTGTCAGTAACACATGGAAGGAGAAATCAATGGAATATCTAATTTATTCATTAATAGCAGTAATAATTTTAACAGTAGGTCTAAACAACATTTTTAAAAAGCAATCTAAATATTTTTATATGTTGGCTACTTTAATATCAGTAGTAGTTACATCATATGAGATTTTTAAAATATGGACAGGCTTTAAATTAGAAGGAATTATATTTGTTTTAGAAAGAAGCTTCATGAAAGGTTTTGTATCAACAGCATTATTTATTTTAGTAATGTTTGCAGGGGCTTTAAGTAAGAAATGGGGAATTACTAAAAAACTTTTAAGAGTTAGAGCAGAAATGGCAATTTTAGCATCTATACTTATATTACCTCATTTTATAATCTATACTTATAAGTTCTTAGTAAGATTATTTAGTGGAAAGCCATTAAGCATTTTATACATATCTTTTATAATAGTAGGATTAATAGCATTTATAATAATGATACCTCTATTTATAACATCATTTAAGAAAGTAAGAGTTACTATGTCACCAAGTAAATGGAAAATGGTTCAAAGATGGGCATATCCTTTTTATTTTCTAGTGTATTTACATATAATATTAATCTTATTTAATAAGAAAGTTTTTAATTTAAATGCTGTAATATTATATACAGTTATATTCTTAGGATATTTTATTTTAAGAATATGTAATAATAAAAAAGCTATTAAATAATATAAAAGTTAGTATTCTTACAAACTCCCTTTGTAGTAATAATTAAATTTTTACTATAAAGGGAGTATTTTATTATATAGTTAAAAGATAAAATAGTATAAGAGACAAAAATAAGTTATTTTTATATTATAGTAAGAGTTGATTTTTACATTCTTAAGATTAAGTTTGATTTTTAATATTTAAGAGTTTTTTTATAATTATATGTTATTAAGATTAATTTAATTTTTGAGATTTAATAGTTGATTTTTTATAATTAAGATAAATTTTATTTTAAGGTAGACAAAATAGGAGTTTTAATATAAAATTTCATTTAAACTTTAGAAATTAGGGGGAGTAAATTTGGAATTTAGACAAGCAAAGATTTCTGATTTAGATCAGATTATGGAAATAATAGAATTATCGAAAAAATATCTTAAAGAAACTAAGGTTGATCAATGGCAAGATGGATATCCAGCAAAGGAAGATTTAAGAAGAGATATAGAAAGTGGAAATAGTTATGTATTAACTAATAAAGATGAAATTGTTGCTACCACTGTAATATCCTTAGATGGTGAAAGTACCTATAATTCAATATTTAATGGGGAATGGATTACTAATGAAGAGTATATTGTTATGCATAGGGTTGCTGTTCATGAAAAATACAAGGGAAAAGGAATTTTCAAAGAATTAATAAAAGAGGCAGAGAGTTTGGCTTTAAATAAAGGGATTTTTAGCATAAAAATAGATACTCATAGAGATAATATTTCTATGCAGAGGGCAGTAGTAAAAAATGATTTTAAAAGATGTGGAATAATATATTTAGGGGATGGAAGTGAAAGAATAGCCTTTGAAAAAGTGTTGAAGTCTTTTTAGACAAAATAAAAGTACTGGAATTTTTATGCCAGTACTTTTGTTTTATAAATTAATTAAATTTTAGAGTCTATTCAACTTCATCAGCTAAAGCAGCAGGAATACCAGGAACTGTTACTGTAACAGGTCTAAGTTGGAATATAGAAATTACTAAGTTAAGATTTAATTTTTCTACTACTGTATCAAATAAATCTTCGTTAGTAAGTGAACAATTTGTTTTGCTTATAACAGCTTCATTAATAGTATATCTATCTAATTCACAAGAGAATGGTTCTTGTAATACAACTGCTTGAGAGAATAATCTTTCACAATCAGATTCACTCATAGTACCATTATCACATGGTTTCATACAGTCTTTTAATAATGCTCTTTCTGTTTCAGTTACAGGAGTAACTACATTAGCATTAGTTAAAGTTATTGGAACTGAAAAATTAAAGTTAATTTTTGCTGTTAAATCTCTATAATCATTTCTCATAACAACGCAATCTTCACATGGGTCAGCAGCATTTTGATCAGCGCTTGGAGTAGCGTATTGAACATTTTTTAAAATATATCCTTCAACAAAAAGTTGACCACTTGTTACTGGGGTTGCTGAAATTGGAACTATATAACATTGAGTTAAAACTAATCTTCTAGATATTCCTTTTATACTATAAAATCCTTCAGGAATTACAATTGAATCAGTTAAAGGATGATTTATATTTACAGCAGCAACCCTAACTAGAGCTTTAGCATTTCCAACAGTTACAGGAGCTGTACCTAGTGTTGTATCAAAATTATCAACATTTACATCTATATCATCAGCACAAACAGGAAATCTTCTTTCGCAACATGAACTCATTTAATTTCACCTCATAATATAAAATTTTTATTAATGACCTTATGTTATATAGTATTCTATTTTTTCCTAAAAGGTTCTGTTTTTATTGTTGAAACTTTAAAAATTTTATAAAAAATCGTAGAGTTCAATAGAATAATTAGCTATTATGGAGAATTTAAAGGTTTTGTGCAATTGAATACAGTCTTCTATAACTTTTATGTTGCTAGATTTTATGTCAGTAGTAAATTTTGTTTCTTTTAAGGATATGTTAGTTTCATTAAAATACACCTTATTCCCCATTAATGGATAAATAAAATTAATGTGAATAGAACTATTAAAAGGAATTCTAATTACATAGTTATTTAGTTTAGATATAAGAGGAATTTTGTTGTTTTCTGGTGTTGAATATGTTAAATCTATTTCTAAGTACCCATCTAAATATAAAAATCCAGACTTTCTACTAGATGCATCTAAAATTAAGGAACTTGAACATAAGTTTAGAGTATTTTTTATCGAATCTATATAGGTAATATGTTTAGGAAATTCTACACCTCCCTTAAAGACATCAATTATGGAGAGGTGGCTTAAAAAAATAGGTAGTTTATATTCTTGAAGTTTATCTTCTAATATTTTAAAATTAGCTTTATTTTCTAAAATATTGTTATTTATATTTTGTAGATAAGTAGAGTTTTTTAGGTGAATAATTGATACCTTTATTTTATTAGAAGGAGTATTATCTTTATTTTTTATTTTTGATAGATTATATATATGTGAAAAATTTTTTATATTAATTTTATTTTTGTGTTTAGTAGTATGCTTATTTGGAGTAGTTATTAAAAGAATAATTTGACAGTATAAAAAGCTAAATAATACTTTGGTAAATTTTATTGATAATAAATCTTTGCAATACAAAATAAATATGGAAAAAATATAATTTAAATTCATTTAATTTAACCTCAATAATTGCTTATTTAATACATATTGCTACTTTTTAAGAAATAGTATAATTATGAATAAATTTTAATATAAACCTATTAAATAAAAAAGAAAACTCCTTAAGAGTTTTCTTCTTTTAAATTAGAATTTCCATTGCTTGATTTAAGTTCTTTTTTTAGAAAGTAAGAGATTACAGTTCTTAGTGCAACTGTTGATCCTAAAAGCAAAATATCATATAATGTAGGTTTTAAAATGGATAATATAATACCTGAACATACTAATATTTCTAAACCTAATAATATATAACTACCAAGAAAGTTTTTAGCCTTATTTAATGCCTTAACCTTTAATATTCTATTTTCCTTTGAAAATTCAATTTTGAAGAATTTAAATATAGTTAGTAGGACTCCATAAATAATTACTGTAACAGATATTCCTTGCAAAATAAGAATCAACCATTCTAAAGTTTTGTGTACCAAAGAAATCACTTCCTTCATAATAATCTAGAATTTAATTTTCAAGGTGCTCCTTATTAGATTCTATTTCTTTATTAAGAAAGTAAGAAATTACAGTTCTTATTACTACTATGGATGCTAAAACTATAATATCGTGGAAAGTAGGATTTAATATAGATTCAATTATATCAGCACATATTAGAATTTCTAATCCAAGTAATATATAAGTTCCTAAGCAATTTTTGACAATAGTAATCTTTTTTACAGCTTCAATTCTATCTTTAGATTTTATTTCAGATATAACAAAATTCTTTACAGTTAAGAGAACTCCCCATAAAAGAACCATTATTGATACTGCATTTATTATCCATATAGCACCTTCTAAGATATGTCTAAACATATTAAATTCACCCCTTATATTTAGATTGTAGAAAAATTATTTTTTTATTCAATTTTATATAGATAGTATAGCATAAAGCCTTTAATTGATTTTAACCTTTTATAAATATTTATTTTTAATAAGTAGTATAATTATCTTAGGGAAAATATATAATCTATTAACATATAAAAAGGGGGAACTTTATGTGTAAAACTTTAAATAGAAAATATATTTATAAATATGGGGAGAAAAAAGAGGATGTAGAAATAGTTGAAAATATGCTAAATAGGATGAGAAATAGTGGAACTTTTAAAGGAGAGAATTTTGCTAATATATATTATGAAAAATACATAGTGGAAGAATCGAATAAAGCAATAGTTATATGTCATGGGTTTTCGGAATGTATAGAGAAGTATCATGAAATAATATACTATTTTCTAAATGAAGGTTTTTCAGTTTATATAATGGAACATAGAGGTCATGGGAGATCAGGATGTTTAAGTAAATCTTGTAATACACAGGTGGAAGTAGAATCCTTTGATTACTATGTTAAAGATCTAAAGACATTTTTAAATGAGGTTGTATTAAAAGATAAGAGGTTTAATAATAATTTATATTTATTTGCACATTCTATGGGGGGAGCTATAGGTACTATATTTTTAGAAAATAATCATGGGTATTTTAAGAAGGTAATTTTAAATTCTCCAATGTTTAGAATAAATACAAGAGAATACTCTCATATAAAATGCAAATTAATAGCTAAATTTTTAATTCTTATGGGAAAAGGAGAGAATTTTATTTTTGGACAAAAACCCTTTGAGGAAGAGGAGAATTTAGAGGTATCAGGAACATCAGATAAACTTAGACATGGTTTATATCATAAATTTCTCCTAGAAAATCCTATTTTGAGAAGAGGTGGAGGCTCTATTCATTGGTATAAAGAAGCTGCAAGGGCAACTGATTATTTAATGAAAAAGAGAAATATAGAGAGAATTGACACGCCTATTTTATTATTTAAAAGTGAGTTTGATTCCTATGTTGACACAAAATTTCATGATGAGTTTAAAAAGGTAGCTAAGGATTGTGAGCTTATTGAAGTTAAGGGAAGTAAACATGAGGGATTTTTTGAAAAAGATGAAATTCTTTATGATTATTTAGATAAGATATTTAAATTTTTAGAGGAAAATAATTAGATATTATAAGAGAGGTTGTGCCTCTCTTATAATATCTTTTATATTGATAATCTTTCTTATAATAAACCTTCATTTTTAAGCTTAGTAATAGCTTTGTCTATGTAGCTTAAAGTACAGAAATCTCTATCTATTTTTTCAGCAGAAAGTTTAAGACCTTCTATAAGCATATTTTCTTTATGATTCTCAAGAAGTCTAATTAAACTTAAGGTATTTAATTCACCTTCTTTTGTATCTAAAACCCTAGATTTTTTTATGTATTTATTTTCTAAAGCCTTTAAAGCAGCTTCCTTAAGAGAATCGCTGATTTCAAAAGATGGCATATCTTCATAAATTTTAACTTCATCTTCTTTAAATTTCATGCCAGATGTTTTACTTATATCACTATTTATAAATATTACATTTTCAAAGGTAGCACCTGAAAAATCAACTCCATCTAAGTTAACACCTTCGAAGATTACATTTTTAAATTTAGATTTTTTAAATTTACTTTTCTTAAGGTTACTACCTATAAATTCTGTAGAGTCAAATTTGCATTCAAAGAAATCACAGGATTTAAAATGTGCACCCCTAAAGCTTGCATAACTAAAATTAGAACAAGAAAAATCACAGTTATAGCAGTTCCCTCTTCTAAAATCCATATACATAAAATTTTTATTTCTTTTTTCTGCCTTATTGTATTTGAAAATTTGAGTGTTTTTTTGAGTTTGTGTCATAATAATCGTTACTAAGTTTTAGTTATATATTATAAACTTAACTAATATAGTAACGTATCCACCACCTTTCTAAATAAAAATACCTTTAATTTATTTAAAATAACTTTATAAAGATAAATTATATAATTACTAATTTAAAAGTCATATTTTTTTATTCTATCACATAATATTACTCTTAGAGAAGAGATTATAAGCTTTTAATATAAATATTCTTATAAAAAGGCAACTTAAATAAAATTTTAGTTGCCTTTTTACTTAAAGTTTAAGATCTTCTTCTATTTTTTTTCTAACCTCTTCATCAAAATCATATATTCTAATATAGGATTCACTTATAGAATTCATAAATTTTTTATATTCCTCTATACTCATAAAAGAGTTTTTAGATAGATTAAGAGGAATAACCTTACTTTCTGAAATGTATTCTTTTACGTTTACAATTAAGATTATAACTGTAAGTATATCAGTTGCATTTGCATAATCTAATAATCTTAATGGGATATCTTCAAAATATAAGGATTCAGATGAAATTAATACTAATAAATTTCTTATTTCATCTTTAAACTCTAGAGGTTTTAATTCTAATTTTTCAAGAAAATTTTTTATATCAATAGATTTTTCATAGACTTTATCTATATGGTTTTCTAAAATTGCTTTAACAAAGGCTTCTTCATAGTTTGCTTTTTTCTTTATGCAACAATTATAAGAAGAAAGAAAAATAAGAGATGATATGAAGTTAAGCAAGTTTAAGTTATACTTAGAGGTTAGCTCATTGTATGAAGATTTAAAATCTTTGTAGTAATCTTTTTCTAATGTTGAGTTTTTGAATATAGAACAGTGTTTAAAATAAGCATAAGGATTGTTATTAAACCAATTTCTAAATTCATCTTTATTTTCAAGCAAAAATTCTAAAATTAATTCTCCTTCATTTAGTAATCTTTTAAAAAGAGTTAATTGTTGAAGTTGAAAAGAGCAGCCAGTTAAGGTTGTAGAAGCTACTCCAGAAAAATCAGAATTTAGCCCGCCCATTATCATGTTTCGTTCACCAATTTTTTCATAGAAAAAATCTGAAAGAGTACTTTTTGATAACCTAAAAATAATATCATCTAAGGCTTCATTATTAAACAGATCTTTTTCCATAAAATCTTCAATAAGAGTATAAAATCATTAGATAATATTCACCTATTGAGTAGGCCTCCCTTCTATAGTAATGTAGACATCGCTATAGTATATGCATAGGAATTCTAATGTGTTTATATAGGAACTTCCTTTAAGAATTAATATTTATAATAATTATTCACAATTAAAATCTTTAAATTAAATTTTGGATAAAAAAGTAGAGCTTGGCATCCGGCGAAGGACTAAACCAAGCTCTACAAAAGAATTAGCACTATACGTACCAACTGCTTAATAATAATACCATTTAAAATATGAAACTGTCAAGAAATAATTTAAGTTAAAAAAATATGTTGACTTTAAAAAATAAATAATATATTATTTAAAACAAGAAAAATATTTATTTAAATGCGTTGAAGAGGGAAAGTAAATATTATAAGTTACTACAGAGAGAGGTTAGTTTGCTGAGATAACCTGTAATGAGTATTATTGAAGTGCCCCTTGGAGCTTAAGTGCCGAATTAAGTAGGTGTTTATGGGAACTCCCATTATAGAGTTAGGGTATGAATGTACCTAAATAGAGATGGATATTATATATCTAATCAGAGTGGAACCGTGGAAGTATAGTCTTCTGCCTCTGTAATTTACAGAGGCAGAGGGCTTTTTTTATTATATATTTGCTGGCCAGCATATAACAATAAAATTATACTTTTTAAGCTTGGCTTTTAATATAAAAGCTTAGCAATATTAAATTAAAAGTAATTTTATAGGAGGAAATTTTTTATGATTAATATTAAATTAATATTAGCAATTGTGCTTTCAATATTAGCAACATATGCTATATATAAAATAAGAAAAATTACAAATAAATTTTCATTTGCTACGTTGACAGCATTAACTTTAGGGGTAGTACTTGGAATTATATTTAAGGAGAATATACTATTTTTAGATACAGTAGGAAAGGCTTATATGTCTTTAATTAAGATGATAGTAGTTCCTTTAGTAGTAACATCCTTAATAACTAGTATTGTTAGATTAGAAAATTTAGATACATTAAAATCAATAGGATTAAAAACATTTACTGTTTTATTAGGAACTACAGGAGCTGCAGCTTTTATAGGAATTATTGTAGCTAGTTCTTTAAATCTTGGACAAGGTTTAAGATTTATAGGGGCTGAAAATTTTAAGGCAAGAGAAATACCAGGGTTTTCTAAGGTACTTATAGATATGCTACCATCAAATCCTTTAGCAGCTATTGTAGAAAATAAAATAATACCAATAGTTATCTTTTCAATGTTTATAGCAATTGCGTTAGTTATTGAAGATAATACTAATAAAGAAAAAGCAAAGCCATTTAAAGATTTTATTTTATCAGCTTATGATATAGTTTTAAGAATAACTAAAATGGTATTAAGAATAATACCATATGGAGTATTTGCCTTAATAGCTACAGCGGCAGCTAAAAATGGAATGGATACTTTGATGTCATTAATATGGGTTATACTAGCTGTTTATATAGCTGCTTTTCTTCAATTTTTATTTGTATATACGCCATTAATAAGCTTTGTTGCAAGGATGAATCCATTAAAATTCTTTAAAGGAATTTTCCCAGCGCAGGTTGTAGCTTTTACAAGCCAAAGTAGTTATGGTACTTTACCTGTTACAATAAAATCTTTAGTAGAAGGTGTAGGAGTATCAGAAAATATAGCAAGCTTTGTAGCACCACTTGGGTCAACAATTGGATTAAATGGATGTGGAGGTTTTTATCCAGCAATAGTTGCAATATTTGCAGCCAATGTTTTTAATGTAGAACTTACTATTTATTCATATATACTTATAGTTTTAACTGCTATAATATCTTCTATAGGAATAGCAGGGGTACCTGGATCAGCAACAATGTCAACAACTGTAATGTTAGCAGCCTTAGGGTTACCAATAGAAGCACTAGCAATGGTGATTGCAGTGGATTCTATAATTGATATGATAAGAACTGCTACAAATGTAACAGGGGCCTCAGTTGCTGCATTAATAGTTGATCAAACAGAAAAAAGAAAAGAATATAAAGTTGAAGAATCAGTACAAAGAGCATAAAATTAAAAATTTATTTTAAAATATAATACATAAATATCTAATATAAGGAGTTGAATTAAAGACTTAATAAAGCTTGTTTATTAATAAGTTTTAAACTAAAGTTTTGTTCAGCTCCTTTAAGTTTTATTTGATATAAGTGTATAGAAAATTTATTGTCTTTTATATGGAATACATTCTTTCCAATCTTTAATTTGATATTAATATATAAATTTTATTTTATATTAAGGGTTAAATTAAATTTAAGATTATTTTAAATAAATCTAACTATAGTATTATGGTATGATTTTGGTATAGAAAGTTTTAAAAATACAATTATAAATTAATTTTTAGGGGAGTTATAATTATGATTAATTCAGAAAGTATTTTAATAGTTGAAGATGATATAGATATAAATAATTTATTGAGTAAAATTTTAGAAAAGGAAGGGTTTAAAGTTAGACAAGCATTTTCAGGATCTGAAGGTAAGATGTGTTTAGAATTTTTTGATTTTGATATGGTACTTTTAGATCTTATGTTACCAGGTATAACTGGCGAAATATTTATAGAGGAGATTAGAAAGATAAAGAACACTCCAATAATAGTTATATCAGCAAAAACTGCAATGGAGGATAAGATAAATGTTTTAAAATTAGGTGCTGATGATTTTATAAGTAAACCTTTTGATGTTAATGAAGTTTTAGCTAGGGTTGAAGCTCTTTTAAGAAGAAGTAAAATAACAAATTCAAGTGAAGGTGTAGAGACAATAAAATATAAGAATCTTATATTAGAACCTAGAAGTAGAGAAGTTAAGGTTAAGGGAGAGGAAATACAACTTACTTCTAAAGAGTTTAAAATATTAGAACTTTTAGTTTGTAATCCAAAGAAAGTTTTTACTAAGGCAAACTTATTTGAAACAGTATGGGAAGAGGAGTTTTTAGGTGATGATAATACTATAAATGTTCACATAAGCAATCTTAGAAATAAGATAAATCTTTTAGATAATGAAAATGATTATATAAAAACTATTTGGGGAGTAGGCTTTAAAATGGATTAGCTACATTGATGATTCATAATTTCCTTAATAAGTTGATTTAAATAAATATCAAAATATAGAGGAGTTTATATTTTAAATATACATTTAATTAAGAGTTAATAGAAAAATTAAGACTTTCTTAAGGTTTTCTTTAAGGTATTTTGAGACTTAAGGTTTATTATATAAACATAGAGAAAGATAAAGAGAAAACTTGTTAGGAGGTAAATATTTTGGGAAATATAATTTCTATAAGAAATTTAAACAAAAATTATGGTAAGAAAAATATTCTTGATAATTTAAGTATGAATCTAAAAAAAGGCGATATATATGGTTTAGTTGGGAAAAATGGTGCTGGTAAAACAACTTTAATAAGAATTATTTTATCCTTAGCTAACTATGACTCAGGAGAAATAGAACTTTTTGGTGAAATTGATGAAAAGAAAAAGCTTTATGAGCATAAGAAAATAGGCAATATAATAGAAACTCCATCATTTTATTCTTTTCTTACAGCAAAGCAAAATCTTGAATATTATAGAATTCAAAGAGGAATAGTAGGAGAAAAATCTATTGATGAAATCTTAGAAATGGTTGGACTTGGAGATGTGGGAAATAAAAAGTTTAAAAAGTTTTCATTAGGTATGAAGCAAAGGCTAGGATTAGCTCTTGCACTTTTAGGAGAACCAGAATTACTTATTTTAGATGAGCCTACTAATGGGATGGATCCTATGGGAATTAAAGAAGTAAGGGAAGTATTAATTAATTTAAATAAGAAAAATGGAGTTACAATATTAGTATCAAGTCATATTTTAGGAGAGTTATCACAACTTGCAAATTGTTATGGATTTTTAAAGGATGGGAAAATAATAGAAGAGATTTCATCAGAGGAACTTAATGAGAAATGTAGGAATCATTTGCTTATTAAGGTTGACGATTGTAAAAAGGCGGCAGTAATTTTAGAAAAGGTTTTAGATAATAACTCATATGAAGTTTTACCTGATAGATTTATTAAGATTTATAATAAGTTAGATGAACCTCAATTAATAAACAGAGCGTTAGTAGAAAATGGAGTTGAAGTTTATTCTTTAGAAAGAATAGGAGTTAACTTAGAAGATTACTTTGTAGATTTAATTGGAGGTGAATATAATGCTTAATTTAATAAAAGCAGAACTTTATAAGATAGCAAGAAGACCTTTATATATTACAATTTGTATAATATTTAATTTACTTATAATTTTATCTGGAATAGGCATGCATTATGCTTTCTTAGAAAGTTCTAGAATACCTGACTTCACAGCATTAGTTTTTATAACAATTAATTTTATGGGAGCTATTCCATGGATAATGCTTATGTTTATAGATGTAGTTTTAGAAGAATATAAAGAAAATACTCTTAAAAATTTAATTTCTTCAAGTATATCAAGGGAAAAAGTGTATTTAAGTAAATATATAGTTCAGGTAATTATATTTTTAGTTATTGAAATAACAGCAGTATTAACTATGATAGGAACTTCTTATGCTTTAGGATTAGTTGGTCCTAATGGATTTTCAGATTTTATGGAAGTAATATTAAGATTACTAATAGCGTTCCCAATATATATTAGTGCATTAGCTATATATGATTTTATTACCATAATAACTAAAAAGGAAGGGTTAGCAGTTGTAGTTATCTTAGGTATTGTTTCTGGAGTACCAATGATATTTTCTATATTATCAAGTATATATGAAGGAATTTTCACTTTAATTTATCCTTATTTATTATTTAATCCTTTAAAGAGTTTAGTCAGTGAAGTTTTAACTACAAAAATAATAGGAACTAATATTATAGTAGGAATAATAAATACAGTAGTATTTTTAATTTTAGGAATTTTAATAATAAGAAAACAAGAAGTTAAATAAAGGAGGAGGTATATTGGAAGGATTTATAATAGGATTGTCTTTGACAATCCTTATTGTGCTTTTAATAATATTTATTTTAAAAACTAAAGAAATAAATAGATTAACCTTGGAGTTAAAAAAGTTAAATAGTGAGGGGAAAATAGAAAATTTAAGATTATCACTTCCAAATAAAAATATTGAAAATTTAATAGTAGAGATAAATACATTAATAGATGATAAAAGAAAAATGGAGAATATTTATAAGGAAAAGGACATGGAGTTAAGAGAAGCCATTGCAAATATGTCTCATGATTTAAGAACTCCTTTAACTTCTATAATGGGATATGTTTATTTATTAAATGATGATAAATTAGATAAAGAGGAAAGAAAAGAATATTTAAAAATAATAGAAAAAAGATCTTTAGTTTTAAATGATTTAATAACTAATTTTTATGGACTGTCTAGAATACAAGCAGATCAGTATGAAATTAAATTTGAACCTGTTAATTTAGAAGTGGTATTGGGTGAAATTATTGCAGCTTTTTATGAAACCTTAGATTATAAATTTGGAGAACCAGAAATTAATATTGAAGAGGGCTTAGGACCTGTATTAGGTGATAAACAGGCTTTAAATAGAATATTTACTAATTTAATTGAAAACATCATAAAGCATGGTGAAGGGGAAGTGAAAATATCCTTAAAGAAGAAAAATAAATATATAGTAATGGAGTTTTCTAATAAAGCAGAAGAATTAGGACCTAAGGATGTAAATAGAATCTTTGAAAAGTTCTTTACTAAGGATAGAATGAGAACAGGACAAAATACTGGCTTAGGGCTAGCCATAGTTAAACTATTAGTAGAAAAGCAAGGACAAAAGATAGAGGCTAAAAAAGTTGGAAATAGGCTTGTTATAAATATAATATGGAGTTTAGAAAGTTAAAAGGATTTAGACTTTTTAAAGAATAAAAAAATTAATTTTTAGAAGTATAAAATAAGCAATTTGAAATTAAATTGCTTATTTTTTTATTTTAATAAATATAATTCTAAAGTTTTTCGTAAACTTTTAGTCCTTCTCTTATTTCATTAAGTGCTTTAATTCTTAGATCAACTTTTTTATTTATATGCTTTAAAAATGCGGATTCTAAGGTTCTCTTTTCTGTATATGATAGCTTATCCCAAATTATTTTAGGAAAAAGATCTTTTATTATGAATGTTTCTCCAGAATTTATATAACTTAATAGATTAACTGCTTGTGGTAATATTGAATTCATAAGAAAACCTCCTTAAAACGTAAATTAAACTACTAAGTATAATATATGCTTAAAATTTTTTATTAAGAACTTTAGAAGTGATTTTAAGTTAAATAAAAGATTATAAAGCAATTGACCTTAAGTAAAAAATATTAAGGTGAGTTAAATTATTATGTAGTTTTGCTCACCTTTTTTAGTGTATAATACTTATATATTTTTTAAAATTAAATTATTAAAAGTAGAATTTAATTTCAGTTAATCATAAAGAATAAGATATAAATTTTTGGAGATATTTTCAAAATAAAATTTGGAGGCAACAAATGAGTAATAAAAAGGTAATAGTAGTTGGGGGAGGCCCAGCAGGAATAATGGCATCTTTAACAGCATCAGCTAATAATGAGGTTGTGCTTATAGAGAGAAATAATGAGATCGGTAAAAAGCTTAGACTTACTGGTGGCGGAAGATGTAATATAACTAACAATAGAGAAATAGAAGAGTTTTTTGATAAGATAGTTACAAATAACAAGTTTATGTATAGTGCATTATATACATTTTCAAACTATCAACTTTTAGACTTTTTAAGTAAAAAGGGCTTAGAGTATAAGGTTGAATTAGATCAAAAAGTATATACTAAAAGCGATACAGCAGAAGAAGTAATAAGCATATTTAAAAATGAATTAAATGATTGTAGAGTAAAAGTTTTATACAATACTAAGGTATGTGATTTTATAGTTGAGGAAGATGAAATAAAAGGAATAATAACAGAGCAAGGTAAAAAGATTTTAGGTGATAAAATAATAATAACTACAGGTGGAAAGAGTTTTCCTAATACAGGGTCAGATGGAGAAATGTACGGTATATTAGAGAAATATGGACATACAATAACTCCTATTCATGCAGCCTTAATTCCTCTTGTTACTAAAGAAGACTTCGTTAAAAATCTTCAAGGAGTAGCTATGAAAGATGTGGTTGTTTCAGCTAAAATAAAAAAGAAAAAGTATGAGAAATTTGGAGATATGATATTTACTCACTTTGGAGTATCTGGTCCTGCAATACTAAAATTATCTTCTTATATAACTAAGGCTTTAGATCAAGGAGAGGTTGAGCTAAGCTTAGACTTTTTAAGTGATAAATCCAAGGAGGAATTATCACAGATAATAAGAAGCAATCCTAATAAAACTGTATTAAATAATTTAAAAGGAACATTACCACAAAACTTTTTAAAACAGATATTTGAAATGCTAGGATTAACAGAGATTAAGGCTAGTGATTTGAAAAAAGAAGATGAAAATAAAATAATTTCATATATTAAAGAGATGAAACTTACTGTAAGAGAAACTTTAACTATAAAGGCAGCTCAGGTAACTTCTGGTGGCGTTAAGGTTAAAGAAATAAACGCCTCTACTATGGAATCAAAGATTATAAAAAATCTTTATTTTGCAGGAGAAGTTATAGATATAGATGCAGAAACTGGTGGATATAATCTTCAAATGGCATTTTCAACAGGATACTTAGCAGGAAGTGATTTTTAAATTCTTTAATTAAAATTATCAAAGTAAAAATTTACAAAGGATATGGGAATTCATTTAGTAATTCTCAAAATCTCTTTGTAAGTTTTTTATATTTTAAAGGTGAAATTAGTTAATTTTTATATAATTTTAAAAAATTTTCAGTATTTTTGGATTAAAAAAATTTTTATAGGATAAATTAAAAAGGTATTAAAATACATTAAAAGGAGAGATTTAATTATGCTATATGATTTTAAAGTTAAGGATATTGAAGGAAATGAGGTTTCTTTAGGGGAGTATAAAGGAAAGGTTCTTTTAATAGTTAATACTGCAACAGGATGTGGATTTACTCCTCAATATGAAGGATTAGAAGTGCTTTATAAAAAATACCATGATAAAGGGTTTGAAATATTAGATTTTCCATGTAATCAGTTCTTTGAGCAAGCACCAGGAAGCAATGAAGAAATCGTTGGATTTTGCAAATTAAACTATGGAACTACATTTAAGACCTTTGCAAAAGTAGAGGTTAATGGAGAGAATGCTTGTGAATTATACAAATTTTTAAAGAAAGAAGCTCCAATGGCAAAGGAAGATGAAACATCTTTAGGATTTTATGATAAATTAAAAGGCTTAGGATTTACTACAGAAGGAGAAGAAATAAAGTGGAATTTCACTAAGTTTTTAATAGATAAAAATGGTGAAGTTGTTGCTAGATTTGCACCTACATTTGAACCTGAAAAGTTAGATGAATTAATAGAAGAATTATTAGAAGAATAATACAGTTTTTAAGGAAAAGACCTATGATTAGATTTTTAATACTAATCATAGGTCTTTTAATGTTTTAATGTGAATTTAATAAATTAAAGTTAACTAATTATTTAGTCAATTTTTTATTAATCAGATACTCTAACTATTTGAACCCAAGATCCTATTCCTGAATTTATTCCTGTAGATTCTCCTAAGATAGCTGGAGTTACAGAAATTGGTGAAGATATTATTTGTGATAAAACGTTTCTTGTAGAATTATTAACTAAAGTAAATACATCACCAGCATTAGCATTTACGGCAATACTTCCATTTACTACGCCTATTTCACCAGGAGCTACTCTAGGAGTTCCAGATAAAAATACTCTAGAACCATTTCTAAATAAAGATACTATAGCGCTAGCTGTGGTATTATTTGTGTTATCTAAATTAAATGACCACATAAATAAATATCTTCCAGGTTCATTTATTGTAAATGTTCCGTTTGCTATATTGGCAGTTATTGCTGTAAAAGTTGAGCCATTAGGATTTTGGATATTATAAGTGAATATACCATTAGCATTAACATTTTGAGAAGTTAATGAGGAATAACTAACTAATAAGGTATCATCAAAATCCACTCCAGGTTCACCTTGAGGACCTTGAGGACCAACAGGGCCTTGAGGACCAGCAGGACCTTGATTACCTTGAGGACCCTGTGGGCCAGTAGGACCGGTAGCACCTTGAGGACCTTGAGGGCCTTGTGGACCTTGAGCTCCTTGAGCACCAGTAGGACCTTCAGGACCTTGAGGGCCAGTAGCACCTTGAGGACCAGTAGGACCTTCAGGGCCTTGAGAACCAGCAGGACCTTGAGGACCAGTAAGACCTTGCTCACCCTGAGGACCTTGAGGGCCTATAGGACCAACAGGACCTTGATCACCTTGTGGACCTTGTTCGCCTTGAGGACCAGCAGGGCCTTGAGGGCCAGTAAGACCTTGATCACCTTGTGGACCTTGAGGTCCAATAGGCCCCATAGGGCCCATAGGACCTATTGGACCACGCTCACCTTGACATCCCATAGGACCTCTTGGTCCTTGAGGACCCCTAGGACCTTGAGGTCCTCTTGGACCCCTTGGTCCAGGTTTACAACAATCGCAACAATTGCAATTTATCTCTAAATAGCAATCATCTTTACAATAACAGTCTTCCTTGCAATAATAATCATCTTGACAATACTCATCATCATAGCAATTATATCTATCGTAACAATTATATCTATTGTAATCATCATAATATCTATTAGGATTATAAATTTTTCTTATCATAACAAAACTCCTTGTATACTATTAAAATCAATTTTATAATATCAGTTTATGAAATTTTTATTATGTTGTTCCAAAATATTTTATATAAAAAGTAAAAGCACTCAAAATAGAGTGCTTTTACTTATAAAACTTAATATATTTATTCCTAAAATATCAGATAAAATTAAGACTATGTTATATATAATGAGAAGGAAATTAAATATTTTTAGTATTTTATTTATTATCTTTTCAGTTTTTGATCCAGTTTTAATTTTGGCTATTTTAAAGTTAGTTTTCCAAGGATAGAAAAGTTCTATTCCTTCTGAAGTTAAAAAATCTAAAGTTAAGTGGGATATATATCCAGCTATAAATCCTATTGAAATTATTAATAATATTATGTTGAAGTTACTAACATTTAAAATAATATATAAGGTTAATACTATTAAAGATAGACATAGTAAACTATGAGTAAATCCACGATGTCTACATTTACTACCTATATGCTTTGAAAGAAAAGGATACATTTGACTAATTGAAGATTTTCTTTGATCTATATCAGGAAATAGAGATCCTATATAAGAAAAATGAAAAAATAATGCTATTAATAAAATTTTATAAGCTATATCATATGGAAATAAGAACAGGCTTAAAATTGTATTTAGCATTATTAAAGAAATGCATACGCCTCCAGTTGAATGAGTTTCTTTTGTCATAAAATCTCCTTTAAAAATAATTATCATTAGTTTATATTAAAAATATTATCATAATATTCATTTTACATAAAGAAGAAAAAAATAAAAATCCTAAAAATAGAGTGGACAGTTCTATTTCTAGGATCAATAGTTATGGTGGTAATTTTATGTAAGGTTTTTTACTAAATTAAAGTAAAATCATTAATAAGTAATTATTTATTTTTAATTACAATTATGGAATATGCAATTGAAAATATTGATATTAAAGCAAGTATGGGACTTATAATACTTGAAACAACTTCTAAAGATGTAAAATAAGATACTCTTTGTTCAATATATAAAGCTATGCTATTTTTAAGTATTAAGGGAGAAAAAAGAGTTATTAATGTAATTAAAATTGCACTTGTTAAAATCCTTTTTGTATGTTTCAAAAAAATCACCCCTTGCTTAATAAAAATAAATATTTACTTAAGAAATATTACAAGTGTATTCTAACAATAATTTAAAGATGATGGAATAGTTTGTGCGTAACTGGTCAAAAAACAGGTAAAAGTGGGCAAAGTATGTAAAATGTAATCTTTAATTTTGAAAAATTTATTATAATTAACTTGCGAGAATTTTAATTTGAATTGGAGGTTTTATTGTGAATAAATTATTAAAATGGGCTACTGAGATAGATTCTATTGCTCAAGCAGGATTAACTTACTCTAAAGATGTGTATGATATAGATAGATTTAATCAATTAAAGAATATTGCAGCTGATATTATTAGTGAAAGTACTAATTTAGAATTACATAAAGTTAAGGAAGTTTTATTTGAAGAAAGAGGATATTTAACCCCTAAGGTTGATGTAAGGGCTGCTATAATAAAAGAAAATAAAATTTTATTGGTAAAAGAAAAATTAGATGGCACTTGGAGTTTGCCAGGAGGATGGGCTGATATAAACTTATCAGTATCTGAAAACATAAAAAAAGAAGCATATGAGGAAGCGGGGGCAAAGGTTAAACCTAAAAGTATAATTGCAATTTTAGATAGAAATAAACATAATAAACCTTTAATGGTTCAAAGTATTTATAAAATCTTTATTCTTTGTGATCTTTTAGATGTTAATTTTAATGATAATATTGAGACTGAGACATGTGGATTTTTTGAACTAAATAATCTTCCAAAGTTATCTTTGACTAGAAATACAAAAGAACAAATACAGATGTGTTTTGAAGCATATAATAACCCAAGCTTTAAGCCTAAATTTGATTAAATTTTATTATATTAAAAGCCATAATATTTAAGTTCAAAATTAAAAATTTAAATATTATGGCTTTTAGATTTTAGTTAAATAAGAAAGAAGATATTTAGAAGCCGCGTTTTTTTGCTTCTATTCCACTTTCATTTATTCCTGGCTCTTCTATACTTGTGTTAATATGATTTTTAGCCCATTGATTTTGAGTTTTATGGCCATTAGCTAAGTAATTTTCTTTAGAATATTCTTTTTTGTTTTTACTTTTCATAAAATCAACTCCCTATATGTTTATATTATTAGTATGTAAAAAATTTTAAAAATTATATTGTAAATTAGAGCCATATTTGTATGATATAATTCATATTAAATATAATTTTTGTTTTAGGAGATACAAGTATGAAAGTTTGGGAAATAGAGTTACCTAAAATTCCTTTAGAATTAAATAATGTAGATGATGTAGCAGAAGAAATTTTGAAAGAAGAAAAACTAGAGGAAGTTATAATAGAAAATGTAATTATAGAAAATTTAGAAGAGAGTTCAATAAAGCTTGATTCATGTATATTTAAAAATGTTATATTTATAAACTGCAATTTTAATAGAATAGATATGACAGATGTAAAATTTGAAAAGTGTGATTTATCTAATTGTGAATTTTTTGATGGTGGGTTTTATAGAGTAGAGTTTAAAGGCTGTAAAATCATAGGAAGTAGATTTGATGAATCATCATTAAACAATATTTCTTTTAAAGATTGTTTAGGAAAATATATTAATTTATCTTTTAGCACTTTAAAAGAGGTGGAATTTAAAGATTGTGATTTAACAGGAGCTGTTATTCAAGAAGCTAAATTAAAAAAAGTGAATTTTCAAAATGTGAATTTAAAAGAGTCTATATTTAGAGGAACAAATATTAAGGATATTGATTTTAGAACTTGCAATATAGAAGACATAGATTTAAACATGGAAAACTTAAAAGGTGGAATTTTTACAACTTATCAAGCTTTAGAGTTAAGTAAATTTTTAGGTATAATAATAAAATAGATAGAGCTAAACAGATAAAATGTAATTATCTACTTACCTTTATCGGAGAGTATTTGCCTATATACTTATATCATTAAATCATTACTAAAAACTGATATTATAAATCTAATTTATATTGACAATATAATAAAAAAGTAATATCTTAATTTTATAATTAATTGTATAAAATTTAATGTAGCATATTTAAAGGATTAAAGGGAGCTATTATGGATAAATATAATATTTTAAAGTTAGAAAATCAACTTTGTTTTAGATTATATGCTTCTTCAAGAGAAGTTATAAAAAAATATAAACCTATTTTAGATCAATATAATTTAACTTACACACAATATTTAACAATGCTTGTTTTATGGGAAAATGAAAAAATAACAGTTAAAGGAATTGGTGAAAAATTACATCTTGATTCTGGAACTTTAACACCTCTTATAAAAAAGTTAGAAAAGATGAATCTTGTAACAAAATATAGATCAAAAGAGGATGACAGAGTTGTAATAGTTGAATTAACAGATGAGGGAAGAAATTTAAAAGATGATATGATAGATGTGCCAAGAAAGGCGTTTTGTTCTTTAGGAATAGAAAAAGAGCAAATATTAGAACTTAAGAAAAATTTAGACTCATTACTAGAAATATTAAAGTAAAAAGCATGTATATAAGCATATATACATGCTTTTTTTATATTAAATAGGGATAAATTTACGTGTTATATAGTAAATTTTATTTTTTTAGTTAAGACAAAAGCAAAAATAAATAGAATTATACATAAAGTCTTTAAGGTTAATTATTAGAAGTTTGTTAATAAAACTAGTTTTAAGTATTATAATAATTTTTATATAGCATATTTATTGATAGATTAAAAAATGAAAATGTTTAAAAATAGTATAGAGATAGTTGTTTTATTTTTAACAAAATACTTTTGGTATGATAAAATTAATCTGAAATTTTTAAACAAAGGATGTCGTAATATGAAATATAAAAGATATTTTATATCACTTGTACTTATTTTAGCTATGGTAAGTATTGCAGAAATTACAGGGGAAAGAGAGATAATATTTCCAGAGGTGGCTGCTTTAGTTGTTGGATCTTGGGTTTTAGAAAAGCAACCTTGGAAGGTTAGCAAATTAGGATTAGTAGGTCTTATGACACTATGTTCTATAGTAGGGGTATTTATTGTAAGATATGTTAACTTAGGGTTAACTATTGAAGTTTTAATAGGATTAGTTTTTACTGGGCTTATATTAAAGCTATCAAAAACAACTCTTGTGCCAATTATTTCAGCTTGTATTTTACCTATTGTACTTAGAACTGAGACTTGGGTTTATCCAATATCAGTATTTATACTTACTATACTTATAGTTTCAATTAAGTATTTTATAGAAGATTATGGAGTAAGTGAAGAGGTAAGAGAAGAACTTAAAGAAGAAATTACTAAACTTGAAAGAAATACTTCACTTAGAAAAAAAGAATTTATTAGATTATTTAAGATATTTATTACTGTAGGTATATTAACATATTTTTCTGTTAAATTTAATATTACTTTATTAATAGCACCACCTTTAATAGTTGCTTTTATAGAACTTACAAATGAACATTGTAAGTTTAGGCAGCGTTCAAAAAGTTTATTATTCTTGTTTATTGTTGTAGCTATTTTAGGATTTATATTTAGAATTGGATTTAACGAATATTTAGGACTGCCTTTATGGCTTTGTACTATTTTTCTATTAATTAGTTTATTTATATGTCTTGAAATATTTAATATGTATTTTCCACCAGTTGCAGCAATTGCTGTTTTACCAATGCTATTAACTAGTAAACAAGTAATGTTTTATCCATTTCAAATTGCTATAGGATGCCTTATATTTATAACTATTGCTATGATTTTTTTTAAAGAAGAAAAATGTATTGTTGACACTTTTAAGAATTAAAATAAATTTATTGAAAAAATAATTGGTCATAGAAATTTATGACCAATTATTTTTTTAGGGATTTTTATTATAGTTAACTTTAAATTATAGTCCTTCTAGCTTATTTAGAATCATCATCATGAACTTCTATATCTATTACTCCTATTGTTTCACTTGTAACTTCTTCTTCAGCTTTTTCTATTTTTTCAAGTTCTGTATCAATTTTATTATCAATATTTGAAATTTGTTTTTTTAGTACATTGTTTTCATATCTTCTATATATTAACCATGCTAAGAATCCAAATATAATAGGACCAGAAATTTGGAAGATTACAGCAACATAATCTTTATTTTCTGAAGTAAGAGGTTGTATTATTGTAAATATATTAGCAAAACCAACTGTTAATGTTACTATGATAGACCAAACTAAAGCACTCTTATAATTTTTATATACTTCAAAAGGTTTTACAATTTCTTTTTTCTTTTTGAAGAATGAAAAAGCAAAGGATAAAAACATATAAGGTAATGTCATGGCTACATTCCCCATAAGTATTAAATAGTTAAAGAATTTAGATGAATCTTCGCCACCCATTGAGCAACATAAAACAAATATAATTACTGTTATACATTGAATCCACATAGCTGTAGCTGGCATATTTTCTTTGTTTAATCTTGTCCATTTTTCAGGCCAAATATCCTTAGGAGTACCTTCTATTAATTGTTTTAAAGGAGAGTAGCTTAAAGCGAAGAAGGCACCTATAAGTGCTAAAAACATTGAAAGTCCTATAAATCTAGCAAAGAAGTTACCTAACATTGTACAAGCATTAGCACTTAAGCCAATTGCTTCTCCTATGTAATAACCAAGATAATTTACTACAATATATGCTATATTTGCCATATTTACATCAGGACCAGTTAAGTCTCTATTCCAATTAACAAAGAAACCAATACATAAAATTCCTATTGCATAACCAATAACAATTACAAAGGCAGAAATTTTTATTCCTTTAGGGAAATTCTTTTTAGGATTTTCAGTTTGGTCAACTAATCCACCAACTACTTCTATTCCACCATAAGCAAATATTGCAAATACAACGAAGCCAAGTACGCCTAAAGGAGATTGATATGCAGGGTTTGGAGAATGTATGAACTGTTCAATATTAAAACCTTGAGCTGATTCAAAACCATTGCTTGCTAGTACGAAAAAACCACCAAGAATTAAAACTACATTAGCTAAGGCAACAACTGTTCCTCCTATGGATGTAATTTTTGAAATTTTATTTAATCCTTTAGAAGAAATAAATGTTATTGTTATTAGTAGTATTATAGCTAGCACAGCCATTGCACGAGGGCCTGTTAAACCAAATATATTCCAAGTGGAAGTTGTGTCTTTACCAAAAAATACATTAGATAAAGGAATCCATATAGATGATGATACAGATACCATCCATATTAGATTTGAAGAAAACCACATAAAGGTTACTATAAAAGCAAACTTAGGGTTTACTGATTTAGCCATCCAAGAATATATTCCTCCCTTTTCTTTTCTGAAGGCAGCACCATATTCAGCCATCATAAAAGCATAAGGAATAAAAAATAAAATAGCTGACATTATATACCATATGATTCCGCTATAACCCATTAAATAAAAGGTTCTTGGCATATTAGTAAAGCCATAAACAGATGTAAAGATCATAAGGATTAAGGCTGTTAGGGTTAATTTACTTTTTTCTTTTGATTCCATATAAAATCACCTCTCATATATACTTTTAAAGCCTTATTTTTCTTAAGTATACAAATAATACACATTAAATTAAAGTAAAGTATGTTAATAAATTAATGGTTTGTTAATAAAAAGAAGGAGAAAATATCTGTAAAAGAATATATTTTTATAAAATAAGTAAATTTTAAATGGTTTTCATATAAAAGTAATAAATTTACCAAAATTTATAAAATTAATTAAAGTGTATAATTTTGAGTTTAATTTATATTATTTACTATTAAAGTAGGGGTTAATGTAATAGATATTAAATAATATATAAAAATTATTTTAAATAAATAGAAATTTGAGATTTAATTATAATAAACTGACAATTTAAGATTTGTAATCATATAATTTATATATATGTAATTTTTAGGTGATTTAATGTCATTAAAAAATCAAAGATATTTATGGATTTTAGGAGTAGTATATTTTTTTATAGTAACTATAGTTTTTCTTATAGAAGGTTCATATTTGGGGTGGCTTAGCATAATAAATTCTTTTCTATTAGGTATTACTGTTTTTAAGGTGAAGAAAAATTTAAAAGATACATAGGTATTTTTTAGAGTAAACTATCTTATTAGAAAATATAATTTCATAAATAGTTAATATATGCTAGGAATAAAGAGAAGGGAAGTACACAAACTATTTTTGAGGTGATATTAATGAGTAAAAAAAATAACAATAAAAAACACATAAATCATAATCCTCAAAGTGAAAGTGTAAAAGCTGTTTTTGGAGAACCAAAGGCAAAGGGAGACGAATTTACTCCAAAAACTTTTAAGTAAATTAAGATTCACTCCAAAAATCAATAAAAGTTTTCAGTAATATAAGGAAAGGTTAAGTTTTACAAATTACCTTTCCTTATATTAAAATAACGCAAAAGAATCAAAGAGAGGAATCTTCTAAATAAGTGTAAGTATTTCTTCCTTTGGTTTTAGATATATAAAGTGCTTTATCAGAAAACTTAATTGAATTTTTTAAATCATTTTTAGTATATGTAGTATATATTCCAATACTAAAGGTTACATGGTCTGAAGTCTTTGAATATTTATGTTTTATATTTAAATTATCTAAATTTTCTTTGATTCTTTTAGCGTAGTTAATAGAAGAATACTTAGAAGCACCTTTTAGTAAAACACAAAATTCTTCTCCTCCATAACGTGCAACTATATCTTCTTTACGAGAGTTTTTTTCAAGTACAGAGGCTATACTTTTTAGTATAAAATCACCTGCTTGATGACCATAATTATCATTATAAAGTTTAAAATAATCCACATCTATCATTAAAAAAGAAATAGGCAAATCTTTTTCTTTTAAATTATTTATATAAGAGTCTAAAAAACGCCTGTTATAAATATTGCAAAGCCCATCTTTTAAAGAATCTAATTTTGAATCCCTAGCTTTTTTTAAGTAAAAAAGCACTAATAGAATAGAGGTTAAAAATAGAATTATCAAAATAATAATGGTCTCTTTTAAAAATGGTAATTCGTGATTGTTTATAATTTTATTATCTATATAATATTTAAATTCATAGTTATTTATATCATTTATTGAAGTTTGTTTTTCATAATATTTATTTATTAAAGAATCTACCTGCTTATTATCATTTAGTTTTCTATAAATTGATATTCTTTCGCTGATAGAAAAAAGTGAAACATAAGAAGCACCTTCATTATCAGCTAATCTTTCTAGTTTTGAAAAGTAATCTAATGCTAAATCAAATTCTCCAATACTTTCATAGTACATACCATAAGAACGAGTTTTGATCATTTCTAATTCAGAATATATAACATCTTTATTTTTAATCTCTAATTCTTCTATTTCAGAAATATAGTTTGGTACTAAATCAAGATTATTTTCTGATATTGCTTTTATTATTAAATAGGAATCTAAAAGGATTTTTAAGTCTTCTAAATCATTTTCAGGGCCATAATAATAAGTGTTTGATGCCTTTTCTATTGTAGAGTTAAAATCAGTCATATCATTTACAGCAAAATAAGTTTCAGCTAAGTTTAATAAAGTATATTCTTTAAGGTAAGAATCTTCATTTCTAAATATTAATGATGAATCTAGCATTTTATCTAAAATATTAGTAGCAGTAACAAAGGACCCCATATATCTATAAGCAGATGTCATGTTTAGTTTAATAATTATCTTTGACTCTTTATCAGCATATTTAAAGGCTTCTTCATAATAAGATAAAGCATTTAAAAATTTTTCTTGTTGAAGATTTATTATAGCTAAATAATTATAAATTTCGAACTTTAAATTATTAGGTAAACTATAAAACATATCTTTATTATCTATAATTGAATAAAGTTTATTTTCAGAATCTTTAAAATTTCTTTTTTCCATTTCTAAATTGGCTTTATTTAAAATATCAATAGTCTTTTTTATATTTATTTGATTTTTTTTATTTGATTTAGTTTTGTAAAAAGAAAATATAAATAAATTAATAACTATTAAAAAAATTAATAAAATTAAAAAATATTTCTTTTTTCTATTTTTCATAAATGCTCCTAAATTTCGTAAAAGTTAGAATTTATGTTTTTCATTAACATATAACAAAAAAAAGTATACCATAAATATTAAATAAATGTATATAAAATGAATTATATATTAATGAATGGATTTGCATAATCTAAATTAAATAAAAATATATCAAAAAGTTAACATTAAAGTTACTAAAATAAAATTGATGAATGGTTAACTTTTTTGTATTTTGATAATATTTTTTTGATGATTTATATAAAAATTTAAGTTTAATAATGAAATTAAAGGAAAATTTTAGAATTTAAATTATGGTATATTTTAAATGAAATTAATGGATACTAAAGATGAAAATGTTTTTATCTTAGGATAATTAGGAATTAAGCTAATTGACTTAGTATATTCAGGTTTATATAATCAAATACGTCATTGAGAAAAAATATATAGGTAAGGTGATAAAATGTCGAAAAAAGTAAAAGTGATATTTACTATATTATTAGCATTATTAGTAGTTGGAGGATTAAGCAAAATATTCTTAAGTAAACATAGCAGTGAATATGCTTATAATATAGGTGATACAGTAAAAATTAAGGATCAAAGTTTAGTAGTAAATAGTGTTAAAACAAGTATGGGTGAAGGAAATGATAAACCAAAAGAGGGAAATGAGTTTCTTATTTTAAATTTAACTCTTAAAAATAATGGAGATTCAGAATTAAATTATAATCCATATAGTTTCCAAATTGAAAATGCCAAAGGCGAAATAAAAGATAGAACATTTACTGCTATTGATGGTAAGGAAGCTTTAGATAAGGGAACACTAGCACCAGGAGAAGAGGTTACAGGAACTATAGTAGTTCAAGAACCTATAGGAGCTAAGGATTTAAAGTTAAATTATGTTCCAAATATATTTAAAAAAGATGTAGCAACAGTTAAACTATAATATTCGACATTTATATACAGCAAAATTTATACTAATAGATTATATTTAAAATACAACAAAATATCTAGAATTTAAAAGGGTAATATTTATTAATATATTACCTTTTTATTTACATTTTTTTAAAAATTATGTTGACTAAGTGCAGAGTTTAAAATATAATAAAGTTAATTCATATAAGAATACTAAGAATTAACTTTCATAATATGAAAAGCTGTGATTAGAAAAGTAGAATTAATTTCTTTATTCAGAGAGAGTCTTCTAGGCTGAAAAAGACTTTAAAGAATTTTTTCATGAGTGCATCTATGAGCTTGTTTCCAGAAATAATCTTAGGTTAGAGTAGGGGAATGCGGGTATGCCCGTTATAGCAGAGTGGTATATTTGTACCTAAAGAGATTTTGTAGTTTAATTTAGCTTACTACTTAAAATCAGAGTGGAACCGTGGAATTTTACTTCTGCCTCTGTATAGGGGGTAGAAGTTTTTTTATTTATAAATAATTCTTTACATGAAAGTATTAAATAAAAAGGGGGGATAAATTGTGAAGAAATTATTTAATAATCTTATTTTTAAACTTGTTTTAGGTGTTATATTAGGAATAATAATAGGCACATACTCTTCAGAGGGGCTTATGTCAACAATTGTGACAATTAAGTATGTATTGGGACAAATTATATTTTTCTCTGTTCCACTTATTATTTTAGGATTTATAGCTCCATCTATTGCTAAATTAAAAGATAACGCAAGCAAACTATTAGGATATGCTGTTTTAATAGCTTATTTATCTTCAGTTTTTGCTGCTATTCTTTCAATGATTGCAGGATATGCATTAATACCTAAATTATCTATAGTATCTAATATAGCATCATTAAAGGAATTACCAGAACTTATATTTAAATTAGATATACCACCAGTTATGAGTGTAATGAGTGCGTTAGCTTTAGCATTACTTTTAGGATTAGCTGTTGGATGGACAAAGGCTGATTTAGTAGAAAAGCTTTTAGATCAATTTCAAGCTATAGTACTTAGTATTGTAAATAAAATAATAATACCAATATTACCATTTTTCATAGCAACTAACTTTGCAGCTTTAGCATATGAAGGAGGATTAAGTAATCAACTTCCTGTATTCTTTAAAGTTATATTAATTGTATTATTTGGTCATTTTATATGGTTAACAATTTTATATTTAATAGGTGGAGCAATATCAAAAGAAAATCCATGGGAAGTTGTAAAATACTATGGACCAGCGTATCTTACTGCTGTTGGTACAATGTCAAGTGCAGCAACATTACCAGTAGCTTTAGAGTCTGCAAAGAAATCAAAGGCTTTAAGAGAAGATATAGTGGATTTTGCAATACCATTATGTTCAAACATACATTTATGTGGTTCAGTTCTTACAGAAGTATTTTTTGTAATGACAGTATCTCAAATTTTATATGGTAAGATTCCTAGTTTACCAACTATGATATTATTTATAGTATTATTAGGAGTATTTGCAATAGGGGCACCAGGAGTCCCAGGGGGGACAGTAATGGCATCATTAGGTTTAATAATTAGTGTATTAGCTTTTGATGAGGCTGGTACAGCTCTTATGTTAACAATATTTGCTCTTCAAGATAGTTTTGGAACAGCATGTAATGTAACTGGTGATGGAGCAATAGCTCTTATGCTGACAGGTATAGCAAAGAAAAAGAATTTATAAGACAAAAAGGTGTACTTTTATAGTATGCCTTTTTATTTTTCAATTAAATAATAGGGAGTATAAATGAAATTAAGTGGGTAAAAATAATCACTTTAAATCAATAGATATATAATTTGCGTAATTTTAAAAACTAATAAATAATGTGTTTAAATTCACAAAAATACAAGATTTGACTAAAATAAATAGTAAGAGAATTTATAAATAAGTGTATATTTTTATAATTATTTATAGAATTTAACTTTAAAACATGAAGATATTAATATGAATATTTTATACTAGTTTTATATTTATGAAAGGAGGTAATTATCACCTTTAAATAGGTTGATAAGTATTTATGCGAAGCAGAGTTAATAAAATAAATAATCGTACAGTTGCTGCTTTAGGAATAAAAAGTTTAGATGAAAATTTAGAGAAAAGTATAGTTAATATAATAAATTGTAATCCAGAATATATTATTTTAGGGTGTAGTGAAATTCCTTTTACAGAAAGAATTTTGAAAGCTTTAAACAATGCTAATTGTCCTAAGATTTTAATACTTCCCTTTAACTATAGGTTTAGAAATCAAAGAGAGATAGTTAATGAAATTAAATTTATGAAAAATTTCCCTGAAAATAATATAGCAATTATATTAAATTCAGTAAATGATTCTAATTTTATCTTAACGGATAAAATTTGTTATGTATCTTCAGGAAGTTTAAACAATAATGGTATAGCAAACAATGTAAATTCCTATGAAATAATTAATGACAAAGATTGTAATTATAAATTATGGGAATCAGAAATCTTTGATTTTATAAATAAAGAAATAATAAATTACCGGAGTAATGATCAAAGGGAGCAAATAGAATACATTTTAAAGGAACTTAAAAAAAGGTTGTTTATCAATATTTCTAATAATTCCAATATATTAAATGAGGAGTATATATACATTCTTCTAGATATATTAAATAGCATAGATAGATTTATTATGATAGGAACTGATGTTTATCAATATTTTGATAGGGATTTTTTAGACATAATAAAGAGTAATAAAAAAATATTAGCTAAAATAAATTCCATAAGAAATGAATTATTTAGAATACTTTTAAACATCAATGAAGGAAAGAATGATATTAATAACAAGATTTTTAATTGCTTAAAAAATGAATTTTTAGTTCTTTTAGAAGAATTAGAGGAGTTAATAAATTTAAGAGAAAATAAATATCATAATTCTATTATGCCATGGAGAAAGGATGAAAGTATAAGCTCATTTTTATCAGCTAATAATACAATTAATAATTCTTTGATTAGGAAATTCTATGAAAGAATTATTTTAAATTGTGAAAGATGAGGAGGAGTGATAAAAAAAGAGAGTTTAATTTAAACTCTCTTTTTTTATTCTTCTGGCAAAGTTAAATCGCAGGTTGAAAGCATATTAAGGGTTTCATTTACATCATGCTTAACTCCAGCAAGGATTACTAGGTCATTTTCTTCTAGGGTTGTATTAGCATTAGGCATAAATTCATGGTCATCTCTTACCATTGAGAAAATCCTACATCCTGTAGGTAACTTACAATCCTTTAAGGCTTTACCTATATACCATTGGCTACTAACAAGTACTTCACGTATTATTATTTTTTCATCTTCTTCTACAGTATCATTAGTATCACCATGAAGTGCAATTAATTTTTCAAATAGTATCGGGAAGAAGATACAAGTTATTACTGTGGTAACTACGAAAGCAGAGTAGTCTGCAGCAGTTATGTATCCTAAATTCAATGCCATTTGAGAACCAACTATAACTAAACTAAGCTGAGCTGTTAATAACATAGACGCTGCTAAGGAATTTCTTGTTCCATATTTCTTTTTTAGTAAAAGTGATGGAATGAATTTTACTAAGAAGAAAATTAGTATAAACAAAGGTATTTTAGCAATTGATTGAGGATTTTCAACAACTGCCTTTAAATCAACATTAACTCCTACCATTATAAAAAATATAGGAATTAAAAAACCATACCCAACCACATATAATTGGTGAGAAATTTCTTCTTTGGCTTTTCCAACTATTAATGAAAATACCATACCAGCTAAGAATGAGCCTAGAATTATCTCAGAGTCTATTTTTTCAGCCACAGCAACAAGTACCAAAACAAGAACAAAGGCACCTCTTACGCTAAGGTGAAGGTTTTTAAAGGCAATAGTAGAAAAATCATGAACTTTAAATATAATCTTTGATAAGAAATATACTACTATAGCTACTGCAAATATTATTAAGAAAGTAAAACTCTTTAAGGTAATACCATTTACTGCAACAGAGGCCACAAAGGTAACACCTATTAAACTTACTAATTGAGTTATTATTCCAAAAACAAGTAAAGTTTGACCATAACTACTATTTATTATGTGTTTTGTTTTTAAAATAGGTACAAGTAATCCTGGGGCAGCGGCAGTAAATAGTAGTGCAAAGAATAGATAACCTTCTGAAATACCTGCAAATTTTAATGTAAAGGATAAAATTATAGCTGTTATTATAGACACAATAAACATCTTTATACTAGTGAATAACTTAGAATCCTTTAAAAGTTCTCCTTCTTTAGGTTTAAGCTCATCAAAATCTATAGCAAGACCACTTAAAAACATTAAATAAGCTAATCCTAAGTTTGATAAAAATAAGATCCAAATATCTGGTTTAATTATGTTTAAAAAACTTTTACCCAATAATATACCTATAAATATTTCCCCTACTTGATAAGGGATGTTAACTCTTTTTAGCCTTGAAACTAAAAATGGAGTAAAAAAGGCTACTACAGATAAGATTAACAATGAATCATAATTTATAGTTTCATTCATAAATAAATCCTCTCTTTTCTTTAGTATTTTATATTAAATTTAAATAACTAAGTTCATATATAAGGATTTTTTCTCTTGAGTCATATTTATACTTATTAGGAATCTTTATTTCCTTCTTTAAAGAAAATGGAGTGTAGTTTTCTAAATAGTATATGTAATCATCAGAGGGATAATAAAGTATAATATCTACTGGTCTCTCATGATTAGATACAGAATCAAGAATATTTCCAACGACTTTTATAAATATTTGTTCTGAAAAGGGATTAAAAAAATAAAATTTATTATCCTTTGAATATATAGGATACCTTTCAGCAAAACAATTTATAAAATTTAATTTATCTTCCTTAACTTTATTTTGTGATAAATAAGATTTTTTATTTCCTAAGCATTCATTAAAAAAGAAGTTATTCATCTCTATTCCTGTAACTTTAATATTTAAAAAGTAATTTAAATAGAAGTTAAGTCTTCCTTTACCACAGCCAAAATCGATTAAGGAATCTTCTTTAGAAAATTCATATTGAGAACACATAGCTTCTAATACATCATAAGATGTAGGTTCATATCTATTGTAATGTAGAGATTCATTAAATATTTTTTGTTCTCCAGAAGTTTTTATGTTTAGTAATTTTTCAAAATATTGTTCTTTCATTTTCTCCTCTTTCATAAAAATTTAGTATTTAAATTTACAATTATCAGTATAGTATTTTACCTTAAATAGGGCAAGGTAAAATTTAGGGTGAGGAATTCTTAGTTAATTGAAAATACTTTATGTAAATTAAACTAAAGAAGAGATAATAGATTTATAGAATGAAAATCTAGTGTTGGTCAAATTTTTATAATTAGATACAATAGTAAATGAATGTTTAAATGCATAGGAGGAGTTTTAATGAGAAGCAATTATCATACACATACATATAGATGTAATCATGCCACAGGAACTATTGAAGATTATGTTAAGGAAGCTATAAAAGCTAATATAGATGAAATTGGAATTTCTGATCACTTACCACATCCAGGTAAGAATATAGATAATTATCACAGAATGGCTTATGAAGATTTAGAGGATTACTTTGGAAAGATAGAAGAAGCTATAGAAAAGTATGGAGATAAAATATCAATAAAAAGATCTATAGAATGCGAGTATTTCCCAGACTTCGGATGGCTTTATGAAGAATTAAAGGATAAATATAAGGCAGATTATTTAGCTTTAGGAGTACATTTCTTCCCTTATAAAGGAGAATGGGTATATGTTGGAACAATAGAATTAACTCCAGAAATCCTAATGATTTATGCTGATTTTGTAGTGGAAGCAATTAAGAGTGGATATTTTTCATATTTAGCACATCCAGATTTATTTGGAATGACATATAAAAATTGGGATGTGCATGCAGAAGAGGCCTCAAAAAGAATTTTAAAAGCTGCTGAAGAAATGAATATGCCTATAGAGATAAATGTAAATGGCATGAGAAAGAATAAAATTTCTTATAATAATGGAGAAAGATATCAATATCCAATAAAAGAGTTTTGGAAATTATCTAAGGAATATAATGTTAAAAGAATAGTTGGAATTGATGCTCATAATCCAGAAGAAATGCATGATTTAGATATGGGGTTAAACTTTGCTAAAGAACATGATTTAACTATTATAGATAGATTAGAATTTAATAAATAAAAAAGGAGCTAAAGCTCCTTTTTTTATTATATAAAATTATTTTCTATTTAAACTTTATACATGTAGGAGATGGAATAAATATATCATTTTTAAAAAGTTTTAGTGTTCCATCTGGATTTTTAAGATAAATTGTTAGGTTATTTGATTTTTCATTTGCAATGATTAAGAACTTATTACACGGACTGATTTCAAAATCCCTAGGGAAATCACCATGTGAACTATAGTGATTTATAAGTGATAAAGAACCAGTTTCCTCATTTATTCTAAAGGCTGATATTCCATTAAAGCCTCTGTTAGAAACGTATAGGAATTTATTACAAGGACTTATTTTTATTGCAGAACCAAAATTTTGGCCTCCAAAGCCATTAGGAAGTACATGAATATACTGAACTAATTTAAATCCTTCTTCTCCTAAATATTTTAATATAATGATTTCAGAACTATTTTCACATATAACATATGCAAACTTTCCATTCTTTGAAAATTCTATATGCCTTGGACCGCATCCTTTAGCACAATAAAAACTTAGATTTTCAATGTAACTTAAGGTATTATTAGAATTGATTTTAAAAAGTTCTATTCTATCCATACCTAAATTTACAGCACATATAAATTTATTATCTGGAGTTATTGATGCAAAATGCATTTTTGAATCATCTTTATGAGAAAATGCGCTTAGTGAAGTATCTATATCAAAATTCTCATTTAATGAATATGTATTAATTGATTTTTCATGAAAATTACTAGAAACTATTAAGGATTTATCTGGGATTATATTAATATGACAAGGTTTTTTACCTTGAAGTAAACTAGCACCTGTTAATTTTAATGAATAATCTTCTTCTATATTATAAGAAGCAACACCACCTAGTGTATCTAGTGAAATTGGGTTACCTACTGTATATAGTTTATTGTTATGTATGCACAAATAAGTAGGATTACCGAATCTAGCTACTACGGATAAATCTTCAATATTTCCTTTAGTAGTATCTAGACATAATCTATAGATACCTTTACTGGCCCCATTTGTGTAAGTACCTATATATGCAATAGATTTGTTCATTTTTAAAGCCCCCTCTGACTTGATTATATTGTTAATTTTACGTTTTATTTGTATGATATAAGATATATTAACAATTTTTATAAATAATATTAAAGATTAAATATTATTTGTTATACCATATAAAACAAAAATAGTAAAGAATATAAAATAAAAACATATATAATTTTTAATGTTTAGATTTTTTTAATGGAGGACAAAGATGAAAAAGACTATTGGTATATTAGCTCATGTTGATGGAGGAAAAACCACTTTTTCTGAGCAACTTTTATATCATACAAAGAGTATAAGAAATAGGGGAAGAGTTGATCATAAGAATTCTTATTTAGATAATAATGAAATAGAGAAAGATAGAGGCATAACTATATATTCTGAGGTAGGTAAATTTTCTATAGAAAATCAAGAATATTATCTTATAGATACTCCAGGGCATATAGATTTTTCACCAGAAATGGAAAGAGCTATTAGTGTTTTAGATTATGCTATTTTGATTATAAGTGCAGTAGAAGGGGTTCAGGGGCATAGTGAAACAATATGGGAATTATTAAATAAGTATAAGGTTCCTACTTTTATTTTCATAAATAAGATTGATAGAGAAGGAGCAGAGGTAAATAAGGTTATAAATGAAATGAAAAAGAAACTTAGTGAAGATATTATTTTCTTTTCAAGTAAATTAGAAGATGAGACTATAGAAGAAGTAGTTGAAAGAGATGAAGACTTACTAAACTTATATTTAGAAGGAAATTTAAGTGAAGAAGAATTATTAAATAAAATACCAACCATGATAAAGGAACTTAAAATTTTTCCTTGCTTATGTGGTTCTGCTTTACTAGATGAGGGCGTAGAAGATTTTATAAGGTGGTTTCATAACTTATCATTTACTAACTATGAGGAATCGGAAGATTCTTTTAAAGGAAGAGTTTTTAAAGTAAGACATGATGAAAAGGGAAATAGATTAACCTTTATAAAAGCTCTAAGTGGAACTTTAAGAACTAAGGAAGAATTAACATATTTAAAAGAAGGAAAAGAGTTTTTAGAGAAAGTAAATGAAATTAGAATATATAATGGAAGTAAATATGAACTTGTAAATGAAGTCAGGGCAGGAGATATATTTGCAGTGGTAGGAGTTAAAGGACTAGAATCTGGTGATGGGATTGGTATAGAAAATATTGATTCATATGATATGGTTCCTACTTTGAAGTCTAAGGTGGTTTATAGAGAAGGGTTAAATCCAAAGGAAGTACTTTCATGGTTTAAAATCTTAGAAAGTGAAGAGAGTACCTTAAGTATATCTTGGGATGAAAGGTTAAAAGAAATTCACGTTAATATTATGGGAAAAGTTCAATTGGAAGTTCTTAAAGAAGTTATGAAAAATAGATTTAATGAAGAAATAGAATTTGGAACTCCAGAGATATTATATAAAGAGACATTAAATGAAGAAGTAATAGGATATGGCCATTTTGAGCCTTTAGGACATTATAGTGAGGTTCACTTAAAAATTGAGCCTTTAGAAAGAAATTCAGGAATAGTATTTGAAAATAAATGCCATGCAGATGATCTTACACCAGGAAATCAAAATTTAATAAGGACTCATATATTTGAATGTGAGCATAAAGGAATATTAACAGGTTCGCCTATTACGGATCTTAAAATAACCTTATTAACAGGAAAAGCTCACAACAAACACACAAGTGGTGGGGATTTTAGAGAAGCTACAAAGAGAGCTTTAAGACAGGGATTAGAAAGTGGAGAAAATAAACTTTTGGAGCCATATTATAAGTTTAAAATAGATGTAGATCTTAACCTAATAGGAAGAGTAATGAATGATATACAAAAGATGCATGGGGAGTTTAAGGATCCAATTATAGATGGAGAGAGAGCAATCATAGAAGGAAAGGGACCTGTTTCTACATTTATAAATTATGGTATGGAGTTTCAGTCATTTACTAAGGGAAAGGGAGGACTTTCTCTTAAGTTTCATGGATATGATGTATGTCACAATGAAGAAGAGATTATAAAAAAGATGGCATATGATAGAAATGCAGACATTGAGTATACTTCTACTTCTATATTTTGTTCAAAGGGTCAAGCTTATTTAGTTAAAGGAGAAGAGGCAAAAGAATATATGCATTGTTTAGTTTAGAAAAATTTTGTCTTATATTGTTTTTTAGAACCTTTAAAGGAATATATGAAATTAAAATTTAGCTAAATTATATTCATTAGACAAAAATATATAGCTTAGTTATAATTTATAGAGAAAGTTTAAACTATTAAAGATGAATTAATTTTCTATGAGGTGAAGAAATGGAATTAGTAAATATTTATGATGAATATAGAGAAGTAAATAAAAATTATGTGGATTTTATAGAGGAACTAGTAAATAAAAATTTTGAAGGATTCAGCGAAGATTTTGTAATGAGTAATCTAGAAAACTTTCAAAATTCCATTGGAGATTTAAAAGTAAAGGCTGATGACCTTCAGGTTGAGGAGGAAAATAAAGATAATTTAAAGGATTTAAAATATTTAATTGTTGATACATTGTTCCTTACCTTTGATTTAAATAACTTTTATAAACTTAAAGAATTTGAAAGATTTAAAATGAGATTTGCAAATTATGTTAATAAAAGAAGAAGAGATGAGATGTTAAAATCTTTTTAGGATAAAAATAATAGGGCTTTTATCAAGAAATAATAATAAAACTTACAAACAATATGAAAAAATACTGTTTGTAAGTTTTATGAAAAGTTATTTTGATAAAAGTCCTTTATTTATAAACACGTTTTAGAGTAGTATGTTCAGTAGATCCTAATATTAAAGGAACATTTTCAACTTCAATTTCACTAGATTCAAGGCCAAACCATTTAGCTGGAGAAACTGTGAATTTTTTTATGAAAAGCTTAGATCTAATTATCATTGAATTCCATGATTCAAGCTTGCTTTCTGATGATAAACATTCATTTATAAGAATAAATCTAAAATCTCCTACATTTCTGTTAGGAAGTGTAGTGTACTTTCTATTTTGAACCTTAATATCACCATTATTTATAAGTTCACACACTATTTGACGTAAAAATACATTTAGTTTTTGGTTAACCCTAAAACCAAGTTTAAGTTGCACCTTAACCATATAATCAGTACCAAATGTATTTACAGTATATTCAGCTGTATAAGGTTCATCAGTTACAATTACATTTACAAACCAATATACATCTGCTCTCTTAGGCCTTTTATCTAAAATAGAGTACATTATTTTTCTTTCTATTCTTTTAGATTTTTCTGAACTTGTTAAATAAACAAGATTTGTTGCATATTTAGGTCTATCTACATCATTCTTTAATTCCTTTAATTGATTTTTATAATTTTCAATAGGAATATAGTCTAATAGACTCATTTTTATATAATGACCTTTTATCCATATATACATTATGCTTAAAATACATAAGGCTATTAATACTGAAACAAAACCACCTTTTTCGAATTTAACTGCACTTGAAATTAAGAATGAAAATTCTAAAGAGCCAAAGAAGACTAGTATAATTAGTGCAATTGGTAATGGGGTTTTTCTTTTTAATAGGTAATTGAATAAAAGTATGGATGTCATAAGCATTGTTACAGTTATTGATAATCCATAAGCTGCTTCCATATTATCTGAACTTCTAAAATATAAAACTATAGCTATACAAGCTATCCAAAGTATTCTGTTTATAGCTGGCATGTAAATTTGTCCCTTAGAATTAGAAGGGTAAAGACATTGTAATCTAGGGAATAAATTTAATTTAATAGCTTCTGAAACTAAGGTATATGAACCTGAAATTAAAGCTTGAGATGCTATAATAGCGGCTAATGTAGAAATTAAAACTCCAAATAGTAAAAGCCAACTAGGCATCATTTGAAAAAATGGATTTAAGCTTTCAATTCCATATAATTTAGTATTATTTTTCTGAGATAATATCCAAGCAGCTTGACCAAAATAATTTAATAGTAAGCATATTTTAACTAAAGGCCAAGTAAGATAGATATTCTTTCTACCAACATGACCAAGATCAGAGTACAAAGCTTCAGCTCCAGTTGTTGATAAAAATACTCCTCCAAGAATAAAAAAACCTAAATGATTATTTGGACTAAATAAAATTTTTATTGCATAATGAGGAGAAAGTGCTTTTAAAAGATATAAATTTCCTGATAAATTTACAATTCCTAATATGGCTAAAAATGCAAACCAAATAAACATAACTGGTCCAAAGATTTTACCTATTATTTCTGTACCAAAATGTTGAATAAAGAATAAAAAACTTAGTATTACTAGTACAATGATTATAATTATATCTTGATTATTTCCAAATATATCATTAAAACTAGGCAAGATTTTTAAACCTTCAATGGATGAAGTAACAGTTACTGCAGGGGTTAGCATTCCATCAGCTAGCAGAGCGGAACCTCCTACCATGGCAGGGATAATAAGCCACTTAGCACGACGACGAACTAAGGTATAAAGAGAAAATATACCTCCTTCTCCCTTATTATCAGCCTTTAATGTTATAAGAACATACTTTATTGTTGTTAATAAAGTCATAGTCCAAAAAATAAGAGATAATACTCCAAGGATAAAATCAGGAGTAATGCTGTCTAAACCTCCATTGCCATTTATTATTGATTTCATAACATAAAGAGGAGAAGTCCCAATATCTCCATAAACAACTCCTAAGGCTATTAAAAAGCTTCCTAAAGTAATTTTTTCAATAGAACTTTTATTAGTACTCATATTTATTCTTCCTTTATTATCATAAGTTAATTATTAAGCTTAAAATATTAATAAATTATTAATGTGTACACATAAATTTAAAATCTAATAAAATTTATACTAGCACCATTATGAAATGATGTAAAGTTATAAATTAAAAAGAAATTAGTTCTATTTTATTAAAACATTTACATTGGAAAGTTTATTAAAAAATACATAAGTTTTTTGAAAAAATTATAATGAATTACTGATGAGTATTAAAGTAATTTAGTAAAATAAAAGAGGCTGTATAAAAATATAAATAATAAAGCTTACAAACAGTATGAAGAGAATATCTAGATGAACTTTAGAATTTAAATTATTACGTAGAAGATATCACGTTAAAAAGCTGAGACTGTTCGAAGCGAAGCAAGTTTCGAAGCTTTAGTGATATCTTCGAAGTAATGATTATAAATTCTTAGTGAAATCTAGTAATTCTCGGAATATGTTTGTAAGCTTTATCAAAAGTTATTTTGAAACACGCCCTAAATTTAATCTATTTTGTAGTTGTTGGAGGAGTGAATACTCTTGCTGCTAATTCATCATCCATCATATATAAGGCAGCAGGGTTACCTTCAGATCTTCTAACTTTCTTTAATAATGAGTGGAAGTTGTTTTCTTCTTCAACTTGTTCATCTATAAACCATTTAAGTAAACTCATAGTTGCATGTTCTTTTTCTTCAAAAGCAACATCTGCAAGACCATATATTTTACTAGTTACTAATTGTTCATGTTCATAACCTTTTTCAAAGGCTTCAATTATATTTGCAAAATTAAATTTAGGTTTATCTATTTGTTCTAATTCAACAACGCCATTTTTTTGGAATATATAATCGTAAAATTTCATTGCATGGAATAATTCTTCTTGAGCTTGAACTCTAAAAAAGTTAGCAAAACCGCTTAAATCAACTGATTCAGCATAAGCAGCCATAGCTAAATAAGTATATGATGAATAGAATTCAAAATTAACTTGTTCATTAAGTCTTTGTAATAGATTTTCACTTAACATATATGTACACCTCTTTTTATTATTTCTATAAAATAATTGTAGTCTTAAAAAGAAAATTAAGCAAACTAATTTATAAAAATTATTAACAGAAATTATTATTCTATTAATAATAGATGGCAGAATCTTCAGATTACTTTATAATACTTAAATTATGTATTTTTTTCTTCAGATGGAAGTAATCCCATATACTTTTTATAAGTTTTTGAAAAATAAGATAAGTTATTAAAACCGCTTTTATAAGCACTTTCAGATATAGTATATCCATTATATAGGATTAAATTTCTAGCATTAATACATCTAATATGATTAATATAATCTAAAATAGTTTGCCCTGTTACCTCTTTAAAGGTACGACAGGTATAATATTTACTAAAAGCAACATGGTTACATATATGATCGATTGAAATTTCTTCTTTATAGTTTTCTTTTAGATAATTTATTATTTCTCTTACCATTAGTATTTTATTATTATCTTTTATTTTTATTAATGATGAGTTTTTTTGAGCATGGTTTCTCTTAATATGAATTAAAATTTGAAGTATATCTGATTTTATAAATTCTTTAAAATAATCATTTTTATTATTTAATTCTCTATTTACTTCCTCAATCTTCATCTTTAAAAAGGAATCCTTAACTAAGTTCTTAAATTTAAAGTTATCAAAATTATTTAAATTATCATTAAGTAAATCTTTATCTATAATAAGACAGTAATATTTACAGGAATCAGATATTTTTTCTATGGAATGAAGTTCCTTTGAATTAATTATTATAATATCATCAGCTTTAGCTTGAAGTATTTTATTATCACAAACAACCTTAGCATGTCCATCTAAGAAGTAGAGAAGTTCTATATTTTCATGATAATGCATCAAAAAACTAGGTCTATTTTTATTTAAAATATCACAATGAAATATTACTGGAAAATTAGGATCCCTATGAAAGTGATTTTCATATATGTAATTACTCATAATTCCTCCTATATAAAAGCAATATTGTGTTAAATAACAGCAAAATACTTACTTAAATAAATAAAATTATTTTATATAATAATAGTAAACATTTAAATTGTTTATTACCATTATGAGCAAATTTTTGTAGAAAGTAAAGGATTATTAGGGGGAAGAGATATGCATTTAATACCAAGACCAAAAAGTGTAATTAATCATGAAGGTGAATTTTTTATAGAAAGAGATACTGAAATTATATTAAGTAGTGAATTATCCTTTGAAGATTTAAATTTAGCAATTATGATTCAAGAGGAAATAGAAAATTTATTAGATTTTAAACTTAACATAAATAAACTTTTTATGGATAAGAAATATAGTAACTCAATAATTTTAAGAGAATGCAAATTTGAAAATGAAGAGGAATATAAAATAGAAATAAAGGAGAATGAGGCAATAATAGAAGGGTCTGGTGCTGGATTATTCTATGGATGTCAGAGCTTTAGACAGCTTGTAAGAGAGTTTGGAGCATGTATTCCAAATCTAACAATAGAAGATTCACCATATTTTAAATATCGTGGATTTTATCACGATGTAACAAGGGGAATGGTACCAACATTAGATACATTAAAAAGCTTAGTTGATAAGGCAGCCTTTTATAAAATAAATCAGTTGCAACTATATATAGAGCATACCTTTGCTTTTAAGGGAATGAGCGAAGTTTGGATGGATAAGGATCCTTTAACAGCAGAGGAAATATTGATTTTAGACAAGTATTGCAAAGAGAGACATGTGGAACTTGTACCATCATTATCAACCTTTGGTCATCTATATGAAGCTTTAAGAAGTAAATCCTTTAGAGAACTTTGTGAATTAGAAATAGGAGATGAAGAATATTCTTTTGTAGATAGAATGGCACATCATACCTTAGATGTTACTAATCCTAAAAGTTTAGACTTTGTTGAATCAATGCTTTTAGAATTTATTCCTTTATTTAGTTCAGATAAGTTTAATATTTGCTGTGATGAAACCTTTGATTTAGGAAAAGGAAAGAGTAGAGAGAAGGCTGAAAAATTAGGAGTAGGTAAAATATATACAGAGTTTTTAAATAAGGTATATAACATTGTAAAAAGGTTTAATAAAAATGTTATGTTCTGGGGAGATATAATAGTTGGATATCCAGAGCTTTTAAGTGATATACCAGAGGATTTAACTTGTTTAACTTGGAACTATCATCCACAGGCTAATGATGTAGCTACAAAAATTATAGCAGAGCATAATAAAGTACAATATGTTTGCCCTGGTGTAGGTGGATGGAATATGATGATGAATCTTATGGAAGGCTCTTTTAGTAATATAAGAAGAATGGTTAATCACGGAATGAAATATGGAGCTATAGGTGTTTTAAATACAAACTGGGGAGATTATGGAAATATAAATCTATTAGCTAATTCAATGCCATCTATGATTTATGGAGCAGGAATTTCATGGAATCCAAAGGAAGAGGAGTTTAATGAAATTTTTAAGTCTATATCCCTTATGGAATTTGGTGATGAATCTATGAAGGTGGTTTCTTTAATGGATAAGCTTTCTAAAAATCAAGTTGCAGGTTGGGGAGAACTTGTTAGATGGAAAGAAAAGTTTAATGAAAGAGAAGAAACTAAGGAAGAAATTAAGAATATAGATACTTTAAAAGTTTTTGAAGGATATAAGGTTGCTTCAGAGGTAAGAAGAGAGTTTATTAAATTACTTAAAAATACAGAGGATAAAGAAGCTATTCAAAGCTTTATTGTGTCTTCAAAGGGATGGGAGCTTATAGATAAATTCTTCATGGTATTACTTGAAAGAGAGTTTAATAAAAAAAGTTTATTAGATATAGATAAAAAAGACTTAGCTAAGGATTTAGAGCTTTGGTTTTATGATTACACATCAATATGGAGAAAATATAATAAAGAAAGCGAGCTTAATAGAATAAGAGAAGTTATAGTATATATGTGCTCATATTTAAGGGGTTAAGAGGACTTTTAAAGGCTAAACAAATATAAAATTAAAGAGTATAATAAATTATAAAGTAATAATTACTTTGTTGATAACTTTATTTTTATACTAATAGAATGAAAGAGGGTAATAATTATGAATTATTGGCAAATATCAGCAGAGATAGGTAACACAAATTTAATAGATATATTCTTTGATTTAGGAGTAGCAATTGTTGGCCCTGGAGACAAAGGAGATTATTTTGACAATAAAGAAGAGTACGATATCTTAGGCAAAGAGGGAATAGTTATAAAGAGATTTGCTGAAGAAGTTAAGGTAGGAGATGTACTTATTTTAAAACAGATAAATTCAAAGGATGGAAGCTTTACTATTGTAGCAGCTGGTAAAGTAACAAGTCCATATAGATTTGAACCTGTATTTAACAAAGTAGGACTAGATGAATTGCCTATGCAGCACTGTAGAAGGGTAAAATGGTATATTCCTACTGATGGCTTAGTAATAGATAAAGAAGGGTTAAGTATTGGATTACAAAAGCTTAAGGATGATAGCCCACTAAAAATAAAAGCTCAAGAATTTATGAATGAATTAAAGGATGAAAATTAAAAATTAATTATAAAAATTAAAAACCAAGCTTTAGCTTGGTTTTTTAGTTTGATGTTTATAAATTTCCATAATGTTTTTATAACTATTATTTATAAATTATTTTAGTGAGGTTTAATTTTATTAAGGCTTTAATTTATCAAAATAATCAAGTGATTCAATATCATCTACTTGAAGTATTGTATCAGCTAACCATTTATCCTCTTTTCTTATAAACTTCCAGAATTCTTCAAATGAATTTGCTGTTGAATAGTCTCCATCAATTATGCAATTATTTTCTTCATTTATAGTGTAATCAATCATTTTAGCCTTTAATAAAACCCAAATAAAATCCTCTCCATTTTCATCATTTTCTACTGCTAATATAGGAGTTACCTTCTTTAATTCTACATCAGATAAGATGTTCTTTTCCTTCTTTAAAAGCATCCAATTCATTTTTACAGTATGAGTATCAAAAAAGTTATCTGTCATTAAATGTTTTACAGGTGAATAATCCCTATTCATCCAAGCCTCTTGAATTATAGGAAAGGATTCTTCAATCTGAGTTTCTATTTCATAGAAATTCCATGCTGGATTTTCAATCTCAAAGTCTTTTAGAGTAGACATAGCTTCTCTTTTTTTAGAATAAACTTTATATCTAGATACACTTCCGTTTTTCACAAACAAGAAATTTATTCCTATGAATGAACCTAATATCAAGAAATCAATCATATTTCCATAAGGGGAGTCTGAGCTGCTTCCATGAGAGCTATGTGAAGAAGATCCTCCTCCACCGCCGCCACCTCCACCACCGCCTCCGCCGCCACCGCCGGCACGACAAAGAACTGTTGTGGATGGAATTAAAAATAATAGTATTAACATTATACTTAAAATCTTTCTTAAATTTTTCATTTATTGTCCTCCTTACTCCTATAGAGTATTAATTACTACAATATTTAACAAAATCCTTCTTTTTTTATTAAATATTCTTATTTATTAAATGAAAAATTAAGAAATTTAATATAATGTAATTAAATTTTGATTATTCTTCTTTTTGCTTAGGTACTAATCTTACTCTAAATATAAGTGCTTTAAGTGCTTTCCAGTCAAGGGGAATAAGAGGGTATAGATAGGAATCACCAGTTAAAGTTTTATTACTTGCAATTAAAACTATTCCTATTATTAATCCTACAAAAAATCCTATTACATTAAATAGGCTTGTTAATATGAGTAAGAGTGTTCTCCAAAACTTTAAGGCATAGCTAAGTTCTAAACTAGGTTGAGAAAAGCTTCCTAGTGTAACTATGGCCATATATAATATGGTTTGTGGTAAAAACCAACCAGTGTCTACAGCAAATTGACCAAGTATTAATCCTCCAATAACAGATAAGGACATACCAAGGGCATTTGGCGTATTTAAAGAGGCAAGTTTTAATCCATCTACTGCAACTTCAAGAAGTAAAAATTGAACTATCAATGGAACTTTATAGCCATCAACAGGTAATAAAAATTTTAAGTAATCAGGTATTCTATAGGCATTTTGGATTAAAAGCAAATAAAGTGGTGTTATAAAAATAGTAGAAATTAGTATAAAATTTCTTATTAAACGAATAAAATTACCTGTTATTACAGGAAGGTAATAATCATCAACATCCTGTATAAAATCAAATATAGTAGTTGGTAAAATTATAACAGAAGGAGAGTTGTCTATAATAATAACTATCTTTCCCTCAGTTATATGGGCAGCTGCAACATCAGGCCTTTCTGTATATCTAACCTTAGGGAATGGATTATACCATGAGGCATTTGAAAGAGATTCAACAAGGCTTTGTTCGCTCATGGTTAATGCTTGTATATCTAAGTTTTCAAATTTCTTTTTTATTAGATTAAGAGTTTTTTTATCAACTACCTCGTCTAAAAATGATATAACCACATCTGTTTTTGATACATTTCCTATAGACATCATTTCAAAAGTAAGTCGAGGATCTCTTATTCTTCTTCTGATTAATGCAGTATTAAATACAATGGTCTCTACAAAGCCATCCCTAGAACCCCGTAAGACTTTTTCAGTTTCTGGTTCTTGAGGCCCTCTAACTGGATAGGTTCTTAAATCTATCATTATTGCACTGGAGAATCCTTCTAAAATTAATGCTGTCTGTCCACAGAGAACTTGAGATACTATTTTATCTATTGATACTTCTTCAGCTACTTCTACATAGGGAATTTGTTTTCTCATAAAATCCTTAGGTGATTTTATTAAGTTCATTTCAGTTTTGCTTAAGGAAAAGAAGTCACTCATGATTAATTCCATTATGTCATCTTTTACAAATCCATCAATATAATACATTGTGGCTTTTTTATCCCCAATTATTATTGAACGTTCAATTATATCAAAACTTTTTCCAACCCTTAAAGCTTTAGATAAAGTATTTATATTTTTATCAAAATTTGATGTTAAGTCCAAAAAAATTCCTCCTTAGTAAATAATATAAACTTATTATTTCAAAGGAGAATAAAGAATATTCCTATAATAATTTTATAGTTTAGTATTCTTATAACAAAAAAACTTACAAACATATTTAGAAAATTAATAGATTTTCCTAAGAATTTAAATTCCAAAGCTTATCTATATAATTTTCATATTGTTTGTAAGTTTTATAAAAAAGTTATTTTAATAAACTAATCTTTTAAAAATGTACCTGTACTAATAATAGTAATGCTGCAAAGGCTGCTATAATTCCCATTAAAGGCATAATAAATTTCAGCCATTTATTATAGGTTACATCAACCATAGCAAGGGTAGCTAAAATTAATCCTGTTGGAGTTATAAAGGAGATTAATCCTTGACCAAATTGGTAAGCACTAACTATAACATCCCTTGGTAAACCAACTGTATCTGCAAGTGGTGCCATTATTGGAATTGATAAAACAGCAAGACCAGATGAAGATGGAATAAAGAATCCTAAGATTATGAATATAACAAGCATTAATATTATAAATATATTTTTATCCATACCTTGAATTCCATTTGAGGATACATAAAGTAAAGTATCTGATATTTTACCATTTTCAAGTATTAAGTTTATAGATCTTGCAACACCTATAACTAAAGCAACTCCTACTAAATCAGCAGCACCAGCTATAAATGTATTAACAAATTTCTTTTCTCCAAGTCCTGAAAGGAATCCTAAAATTATTCCAACTACAAGGAATAGAGCAGTCATTTGTATAAATCCCCATCCTTTAGCTGAAACTCCATAAACTAAAATTATAAATGAACCAGCGAATATTAAAAGCATAAGTTTAAGTCTCCAAGTAAATACTGGCACATCATTACTAGATTCATGAAGGAATTTAGAATCTATTTCATCTTTTTGATCATATACAAGGGATTTAGAAGGATCGTTTTTAACTTTTTTAGCATATCTAAGTATATAAATTATTGTTATAAGTGTAGCTAAAACTAATCCTATCATCCTAAAATCAAGGCCTTCTTTAAAGCTTATTCCAGCAGCTGTTGAAGCTATTACTGAAGAAAATGGGTTTACAGTTGAGAACATTGTTCCTATAGATGAACCCATGTATATTGTGGCTATACAAACTATAGCATCATAGCCAGAAGCTAGGAAGATTGGGAGCAGAATTGGATAAAGAGCAATTGTTTCTTCTGCCAATCCAAAAGTAGTACCACCAAGAGAAATAAGTATTGATAATAATATTATAAGTATATATTCTTTTCCCTTAGTTATTTTAGAAAGGCTAGCAATTCCAGCATTAAATGCTCCAGTTGTATTTAAAACTCCTATTACTCCACCAATTATTAAAACGAACATAATTATATCTATAGTGTCATAAGTTCCTTGAATAGGAGCTTCTATTATTTGAGCAATACCTTGAGGATTTTGAGCAACCTTTTCATAAGTATTTGGTATAGCTATTGGCTTATTTATACTTCCATCAGTAAATTTACTTAAGTCTATTTTTATACCAAGTTTATCTAAGGTATTTTGGGTTGCAGCTTCCTTAGTGCTTTCCCCTTGAGGATTTGTAACAATAAAGGTATTTTCAGCTTCATTATAAGATAACTTTGAATATGATCCTGCTGGAATCACATAAGTTAAAACAGCTGATAAAATTAAAACAATAAATAATACAGTAAAGGCTGTAGGGAACGAAATTTTTTTCTTTTTACTCATTTTTTTACCTCCTCTTAAGTTTTTTTGTATTGTTAAAGTTTACAATTAATAATATTAATAAATAAATTTTATTAATTAAATACTTGTATTATATTAATTATACCCTTTTGTAATTTAGGGGTAAAATTAGAAAAAATTATTAAAATAATGAATTATTGATTAAATAAAGATATATATACTATTAATTAACTTTAAATGAAATAATTTGAACTTGACTTAATATAAAATTTAATGTAGAAAATATATTTAATATATTATTTTATCATATTTTTACATAATTAAAATAAATTTAATATATTGTTTTAAAGTTCCAAAATGAATATAATAAAAATAAAATAAGGGAAAGAATGTTTTAACTTGAAAATAATTGATTTTCATAACTTAAAGGGGAGTTATACTATTATGAAGGATTTTAATTTTGAAGAAATATTAGAGTCATGTCCTATGGATTATATTTATGGGAAGCTAAAGAATAAAGATTCTAGTGATTTATTTGTACTTAAGTCTAGCATAAAAGAATTTAATAGCAAATTGTTAAGTGAAGTACTAGGTAGTGATATAGATTTTAAAACTATATTTAGTAAAAGTAATATTCATGGAGAAGGGTATTATAAAGACTTAAATGAAAACCTTAGTTTAAAGCTGATTAATAATGATTATGTAATTATTTGGTTTAGTCAATATTTATTGGAGAAATATAATAAACTAGAAATTAATCTAAAAAAAGAAAAAGACATGTTAGATCTATTTTTAGATTCTTTAACAGATTACGTATTTTTTAAGGACATTGATGGAAGATATATAAATTGTAATAAGGCCTTTGAAAATAAAGTTGGAATTGAGAAAAAATATATAATTGGAAAAACTGATAAAGATATATTTTTTGATGATCCAAGTAAGGTAGAAACATTTATTAAAACAGATAGAGAGGTTATTAATTCAAGAGAAAAGAAAGTTTATGGTGAAGAATGGGGATTTGAATGTGAAGATGGGTATTTAGAAGAGACTGTAAAATCCCCATATTTTGATGAAAACAATGAAGTTAAAGGTATAATTGGACTAACAAGGGATATTTCCTATAAAAAAGCTATAGAATATAGGCTTAAGAAAAATGATAAAATGTTTTTTGAAGTTCTTAATTACTTAGATGATGTTGTAATTATAAAAGAAGGAGAAAAAACTATTTATGTAAACCATGCCTTTGAAAAATTATATGGATTAAATTGTAAAGAGTTATACAAAGAAAAAAGTATGATTGTGAAATTAGATAGAATTCATCCAGAGGATAGATATAAGTTTATTAATATTGATTTTGGGAATTTTTTTATGGAGAAGGCTAGAATTGTTAGAGCAGACAATGAAATTAGAAATGTTTTGTTTAGAGCAAACTCCATAAAAAATGAAAATGGAGAATCTATAAGGAGAATCATAGTTATAAATGATATTACAGATACTATAGAAAAAAGTAATGAGATGGAAAAGCTTAGAATGGAGTTCTTTGCTAATATATCTCATGAATTTAAGACACCTGTAAATTTAATATACAGTGCACTTCAGCTTTTAGAATTAAAGTTGAAAAATAATATATATAGGGATGAAGATAGTTATATTAATTATATTAAAATGGCTAAGCAGAATGTTTTTAGATTATTAAAGTTAATAAATAATTTAATAGATAGTACTAAGCTAGAAGCTGGCTTTTTTAATGTTAATATTAAAAATCATGATATAGTAAGTTGTGTGGAGGATATAACAATGTCTATATGTGGTTTTGCTGAAAAAAATAAAATTTCCATAACTTTTGATACAGAAGAGGAAGAAAAAATAATTGCTTTTGATTTGAATCATTTAGAAAGGATACTATTAAATATTTTATCCAATGCTATAAAATTTAATCGGGAAAATGGTAATATAGATGTCTATATGAGTTTTGATGAAAGGTATGCAAATATAAGTATTAAAGACACGGGTATAGGCATACAAAAGGATAAAATAGACTTGCTTTTTCATAGATTTAAAAAAATAAATAATAGGTTAACCAAGGTTAATGAGGGAAGTGGAATAGGACTTTATATAGCTAAGGAGCTTGTAAAAATTAATGGGGGTGAGATGAGAGTTAATAGTGAACTAGGAGAAGGAACAGAGTTTATAATAAAACTTCCAATTAAAAAGATTGAAAGTGAAGTTTTAGATGAGATAGCCTTAACATCCTGTGAAAGAGAAAATAGAGAAGAACTTTACAAAGTGGAGTTATCAGATATTTATAGCCTTTAGAAGAAAAGCTGTATCAATTGATACAGCTTTTTATTTTTTATTATACTATTAAAAGTTTAAATTTAAACATTTATGTTATTTATTATACAAATTTTTAATAAGTAAAATAAATTGTAAATTATACCATGAAAACCTTTTCTAGAGTGAAATGCTGTTGTAAAATGATTTTACTAATAAAATGATTTTATTAGTAAATTTAAAAAATACATAGGGGGATTTTATTATGCAAATCTTATTTGGAACATTATTATTATTATTAGTATTAGGAGGCTTTACATTATTTAGTTATAAGGCACCACATGGAATGAAGGCTATGGGTGGATTAGCAAATGCTGCCTGTGCGAGTTTCTTAGTTGAAGCCTTCCATTTAGCATTTTTTGGAGATGTATTTCAAATACCTTTTTTAGCACAAGTAGGTGCATCTAATGGAAGTCTTGGAGGAGTTGCAGCTGCAATTTTAGTACCTTTAGCACTTGGAGTTTCTCCAGTATATGCAGTATTAACAGGTCTTGCATGTTCAGGATTTGGAATATTACCAGGATTTATAGCAGGTTATCTTGGTTCATTTGTTATAAAGTTTTTAGAGAAAAAAATACCAGCTGGTCTTGATTTAATAGTTATTATTGTTCTTGGAGCTCCACTTGTAAGAGGAATAGCAGCAATCTCAAATCCACTTGTAGAAACAACTCTACAAAATATTGGAGGAGTTATAACAGCTACATCAACAGCTAGTCCTATAATGATGGGAATTATACTTGGAGGAATAGTAACAGTGGTTGCAACTGCACCTTTAAGCTCAATGGCTTTAACAGCTATGTTAGGATTAACTGGACTTCCAATGGCAATTGGAGCATTAGCAGTATTTGGTTCATCATTTATGAATTTTGTATTCTTTGGAAAAATGAAATTTGGAAGCAAAAAAGATACTATTGCAGTTGCTATAGAGCCTCTTACACAAGCAGACATAATTTCTGCAAATCCAATACCAGTGTATGTAACTAATTTTATAGGGGGAGCTCTATCAGGAATAGTTGTTGCATTAATGGGTCTTACAAATAATACACCAGGAACTGCTACGCCAATAGCTGGTTTTGCTGTAATGTTTGCATATAACCCAGCTATTAAAGTTTTAATTACTGCGGCAATAATAATAGTTCTTAATGTTATTGCTGGTATGATAGGATATTTAATATTTAGAAATTATAAAATAATGAAAGCAGATGAAATTAGAAATAATAAAGATTCTGAAAATAATTTAAATGTTGAAGATGAAGAAGTTTTAGTAGTTTAATAATGATGGATAAATAGAGAAAGGGATAGTTATGAATAATCTTTGTGTTTTTGATATATTAGGTCCAGTAATGGTTGGACCATCATCATCTCATACAGCGGGAGCAGCTAGACTAGGAAAGGTAGCTAGAGCAGTTGCTGGAGAAAAAATTGTAGATGTTAAATTTTTGCTTCATGGATCTTTTGCTAAAACCTATAAAGGTCATGGAACTGATAAGGCTTTACTTGCAGGTATATTAGGAATGAAGCCAGATGATGAAAGGCTTAGAAGTTCATTAGCTATTGCTAAAGAGGAAGGATTAAACTTTGAATTTATAGAAAGAGATTTAGGAGATTACCATCCCAATACAGTTAAATTTGTTATGGAGTGTGAATCTGGAAAAGTTTGCGAGGTATTAGGTTCATCAGTAGGTGGAGGAAGCATAGAAATAGTTGAAGTAAATGGAAATGAAGCTAATTTTAGTGGAGCATATCCAACACTTATTACATGTCATGATGATAAATTTGGTACTGTAAATAAAGTAACAAAACTTCTTCTTGAACATGAAATTAATATTGCTTTTATGAACGTTTCAAGAACTCAGAAGGGAATGGACGCTACCATGACTTTAGAAATAGATAATAAGATTGATGAATCTGTTATAAAGAGAATGGAAGAAATAGATGGAATAAAAAAAGTTATACTTATAAACTTAGAAGAAGAGGAGAAATAACATATGAGAGTTGCAAAAACTGGAGAAGAACTTTTAGCTATATGTAAAGAAGAAGGGATTAAGCTTAGTGAATATGCCTTAAGATGTGAAATGCAAAGTAAAAATCTTTCTAAAGAAGAAGTTTTAGAGAAACTTTCAAAAACTTTAGAGGTTATGAAAAAATCATCATCAAAAGGAAGAGAAGAAGAAGTATATTCACTTAGTGGATTAATAGGAGGAGATGCTTTTAAGCTTCAAAAGTATTTAGAATCTGGAAAATCTTTCACAGGTAATGGAGCTATATTAGCTATGGCTATGGCTATTTCTTCATCTGAAGTAAATGCTTCTATGGGAAAAATAATTGCTTGTCCAACAGCGGGCTCTTGTGGAATTCTTCCTGCGGTAATGTTAACAGCTAAGGAAAGATTAAATCTTCAAGATGAAGATTTATTATATGGACTTTTAGCAGCATCAGCTATTGGGCTTATAATTGGGAAAAATGCTACATTTTCAGGAGCAGAAGGTGGATGTCAAGCAGAATGTGGCTCAGCATCTGCCATGGCAGCTGGTGCCCTTGTAGAACTTATGGGAGGGACACCAGAAATGTCATTAAATGCCGCTGCAATAGTAATAAAGAATATATTAGGTCTTGTTTGCGATCCTGTTGCAGGTCTTGTTGAAATTCCTTGTGCTAAAAGAAATGCTTCAGGTGCTGTAAATGCTATATGTGCAGCAGATCTTGTAATGGCTGGAATAGAATCAAAAATACCTTTTGATGATACAGTAAGTGCTATGGCTCAAGTTGGAAAGGCTCTTCCAGAGACCTTAAGAGAAACAGCGCTTGGAGGAGTAGCTATTACAAAAACAGGGCTTATGTTGAAGAAAAAAGTATTTGGTAAGTAATTTTAATGATATAAATTTATATTATGTATTTACAAAAAAAAGTGTACAAGTTAATACTTGTACACTTTTTACATTTTCTTTACAATTTCTTTATCCCATACAAACATTTGATCAGTATTAGTTAAAGATTTAAATAAATTTTTCTTAAAACCAGGCATAGTTTTATCTAAACTTCTAATAAGATTTTTCATATCTTCTCTTTTAGTTTTACCATCTGCAGGACAAGGATTTTTTATTACTGGGAAATTATATTCTGCTACTGCCTTTCTTATTTGACTTTCCTCAATAAACACCATAGGTCTTATAAGAGTTAAATTATTTTTATGCATAAAGCTTTTAGGAGAGAAGCAGTTTATTCTTCCTTCATAGCTTATGGAGAGCATAAGGGTTTCTAAGGCATCATCTTTATGGTGTCCTAAGGCAACTTTGTTGCAACCAAGCTTTTCAGCATTATCATTTAATGCACCTCTTCTTAGATTTGCACATAAGGAGCATGGATTTTTTTCTTTCTTTATATCAAAAACTATTTCCTTTATATCTGTTTGAATTTCATAAAAAGGAACATCTATATTTTTACAAAGCTCATGTAATGGACTGTTATCAACTCCTCCAGGATTTAAAGTTATAGCTATTAATTCAAATTTTTCAGGAGAAAATCTTTGATAGTTTTTTAATATATGTAAAAGTGTTAGACTATCCTTTCCACCAGAAAGTCCTACGGCTATTTTATCACCATCTTCAATAAGGTTATATTCTTTTATAGCTTGTCTAGTTTTACTTAATAATTTTTGCATGGTTTTCATAAAAATCACCTCTTAATCTTTATTTAATTATCTTATAATAAAAAGGTGAAAATTAAAAGAGTGAAAATTTTAGAATAAAATTAAATTTGTTGTCAGATATTTAAATTGATATTCCAATTTAAACATGTTACATTAAAACTTAGATTAAGTATTAAAATTAAAAATTTAAATTTATATATTTAAATTTTTTTTGAAAGGAAACTAAAATGAGAAATATAAAAATTACTTTAGATTATGATGGGAGTAAGTACAAGGGATGGCAAAAGCAAAACCAAAAGGGAAGTAATGTTTCCACAGTTCAAGATAAATTAGAAAAAGTACTAACTAAAATGACTAGTGAAGAGATTCAACTAATTGGTTGTGGAAGAACTGATAGTGGTGTACATGCAAAAAATTATGTAGCAAATTTTAAGACAAATTCTCTTATGACTCTAGAACAAATTATTGAATACATAAATGAATATTTACCTGAAGATATAAGGGTAACGGAAATAAGAGAAGCAAGTGAAAGATTTCATGCTAGATTTAATGTTAAGTCTAAAACTTATGAATATACAATTGATAACAATAAGTTCAAAGATGTATTTTTAAGAAAATATGCATGGCATGTTGAAGAAAAGTTAGACCTAGAAGCTATGGAAGAAGGAGCAAAATATTTATTAGGCACTCATGACTTTAAGAGTTTTACAAGTTTAAAATCAAAGAACAAATCAACTTTAAGAACCATAAATAGCATTGAATTTCATGAAAATAATAATATATTAAGTATAAAGATAAATGGAAATGGCTTCTTATTAAATATGGTTAGAATAATAGTAGGAACTTTAGTAGATGTAGGACTTGGAAAAATTGAACCCAAATATATAAATGATATACTTGAAGCGAAGGAAAGAGCAAAAGCTTCAGAGAAAGCACCAGCTCATGGACTTTGTCTTTTAGAATTAAATTATTAAATAAAATCTGTATAAAAGAGTATAAATACTAATTAATAGTTTAACTACTCTTTTATACAGATTATTTTATGCTTCTAATAAATCTTTTTCTAATTCATTCATAAGTGTCTCTACAGATACTATTTTATCTATTTTTGAGGCATTTTCACCACAAAAAATAAGTCCATTATCTATATCGCCTTTTACGGCATTTATAAGTGCTTGACTTATGCAATAAGGAGTATCAGTAGGATTACAAGGGATTAGGCAATTATAACAATGAGAAACCTTAGATTTTTCTGTTTCTGTAAATTGAACAAAGGAGTTCCTAATAGCTCTTCCTGGCATTCCAACGGGACTTTTTACTATGGATATATTTTCTTTATTACAATTTATATATGCTTCTTTAAACTTTATATTTGCATCACATTCATAAGTTGCCACAAAACGAGTTGCCATTTGAACTCCACTTGCACCTAGTTTTAAATATTTTGCAATATCCTTTCCATCAAAAATTCCACCTGCAACTATTATTGGAATTTTCTTTTCATATTTATCTTCATAAATAGAAGTTTCTTTTATTATATCTAGTATTGTTGAATCAAACTTTTTACTTTCATCTTCAAGTGATTCTTTAGTAAATCCTAAATGTCCTCCAGCTTTTGGCCCTTCAATTACAATCATATCTGGAGATACTTTATGATGCCTATCCCAAAGTTTTAAAATTACTTTGGCAGCTTTAAGGGAAGAAACTATAGGAGCTATTTTTACATTGCTACCTTTCGTAAATTTAGGAAGATGAGAGGGAAGGCCAGCTCCTGAAATTATTAAGTCAACTCCAGAGTCTATAGCAGCCTTTACATGCTCTGCGTAGTTATTCATAGCTACCATTAAATTAACTCCTATAATTCCATTTTGTGATTTTTCTTTAGCTATTCTTATATGTTTTTTTAAAGCTCTTAAATTAGCTTCTAAAGGATTATTCTTAAAGTCTTCTTCTAAGTATCCAGGTTGAGCACCGGATATAATTCCTATTCCTCCAGCTTTTGTTACAGCACTAGCTAAATTTGAAAGGGACACTCCAATTCCCATTCCTCCTTGTATAATAGGTAATCTAGCTGTTAAATTTCCAATTGTAAGTGGTTTTATATTCATAGAAACTATCCTTTCTGTCTAAAAATTAGAAAAACAAATATTTTGATTATTAAAATATTTGAATATAAATATATTATAAGGATAAGTCAGGAAATAAACAAGTATTAAAATAAATTAATTAATAGTGAAAAAATATGAATAAATATATTATAATTAATACTAAAGATATAGGATTATAAATAAGAAGTTAGGAGAGAGCTATGAAAAAATGTGATTGCAAGGGCTATAAAAGTTGTTTATGCAACAAGGAGCTTACTATATTTAAGGATTTAACAGAGGAAGAATTTAATAAATTAGCTACTGGAATGACATGTTTTCATTTTAATAAAGGGGAGTATATATGTTATGAAGGTGAAAAGCTTTCGAAGCTATTTTTAATAAGTAAGGGAAGTGTAAAAACATCAAAACTTACTAAGGGAGGAAAAGAGCAAATAATGCACATATTCTCTGTAGGGGACTATTTTGGAGAGACAAGCCTCTTTAATAATGAGGGAGGAATTTTATTTAATGCTATTGCTTTAAATGATGTTATAGTTTGTGCCGTAGATAAGGATAAAGTTGATAGTGTCTTAGAAGAAAATCCAAGAATAGCTATAGTTGTTTTGAAATCCTTAACTAATCGTTTAAAGGACACTGAAGAATTTGCTCATAAATTAGTAACTAATGATGTTAGAGTTAGAATAGCATATATGTTAAAAGAGTTTAAGAGAAAATATGGCAAAATAGAAAATGGGGAAATATTTATTGATTTACCAATTAATAGAGAGGATATGGCTAATTATTGTGGTATAACTAGAGAAACAATGAGTAGAAAACTCTCTATATTTGAGCACGAAGGATTAATAGAAATTAGAGGGAATAAATCTCTAATAATAAAAGACATAGAAAAATTAAATAAAATAATTTCATAGGAAACACTTATTCCTATGAAATTATTTTATTTTTAGAAAAAATCTATTTAAAAGTTTATTTTTTCATAACTCCTTCATATTTAAAAGAAGGAACATAGGCTTTGGAGTTAGTTCCACTTTCTTGTATAAATGCATTTTTAACTCCTAAAGATGCTGCATAATCTATAAGAGATTCATAATGTTTAGGGTTTAAAGGCTTATTTATTTCAGGATAATCACAAGACTTATTCATAGGAGTATATTGATTCATAATACTTATGTAAACATCATCTCCAAATTTAGAAAATATAGTGTCTATAACTTTCTTTGAATCAAATAAAAGACCTGGAAGCATTAAATGTCTAATTATCATGCCCTTTAAAAGTTTACCTTCCTCTGAAATTTTTGGAGAACCTACTTGCCTAAACATTTCATCTAATACTGGAATTAAATTGTCCTTATAATTTTTTATCTTTGAATATTTAAGTGCATAATCATCCTTAAAATATTTAAAATCAGGAAGATACACATCTATGTAACCATCTAATAATTTTATTGTTTCTAAACTATCATATCCATTAGTATTATAGAGAATAGGAATACTTAAGCCTTTTTCTTTTGCTATTTTTAAAGCTTCTAGTATTTGAACTGCATAATGCGTTGGAGTAACTAAGTTTATATTTTCAGCTCCCTTTTCTTGAAGCTCTAAAAAGATTTCTGCTAACCTTTCAATTGATATTTCAAGTCCTTTAAAATCTTGACTTATTTCATGGTTTTGGCAAAAAACACATTTTAAATTACAATGAGAAAAAAATACTGTTCCAGATCCATTCTTAAAGGAAATAGGAGGTTCTTCCCAAGGATGAAGTTCTGCTCTAGCTACTTTAACTTTTTCACTAGCCTTACATACCCCAAGAGATTTAAATCTATTAACTTTGCAGTTTCTAGTGCAAAAAGTACATTCTTCTAATAGTTCTTTATTTTCCATTAAAACACCTCTAATCTATATTCAATATTAATTATATATTTTAAGAGATTAAGTAACAAGATTCTTAAAAATAGAATAGTGATTTATGGCATTATATTGTCTATATGTTATAATAATATATAAATAGAGGGGGCGAAATATATGGTAAGTATAAACAAAGATTTTATTTTAGATGTAGCAAAAGAAATTTTAAGTTTCCATAGTCCAAGTGGATTTTGTTTTGAGATTATGGAAAAGGTAGAAAGAATAGTTAATAATCTAGGATATGATCTAGAATTGACTAACAAGGGATGTGGAGTAATAACCATTCCTGGAGAAAGTGATGAAAATGTTATTGGATTAGCTGCTCATGTAGATACTTTAGGGGCTATGGTTAGATCTATAACACCAAATGGAACTTTAAAGTTTGATTTAGTAGGAGGTCCAATAGTACCAACTTTAGATTCAGAATACTGCATAATAAGAACAAGGGAAGGTAAAGAGTATACTGGAACTTTCTTAAGCACAAGCCCATCAATACATGTATTTGATGATGCATCAAGCAAGCCTAGAGATCCTAAGAATATGGAAATCAGAATTGATGAAAGAGTTTTAAATAAAGAGGATGTAAATGCCTTAGGAATAAATAATGGAGATTTTATTTTTATAGATCCAAAAACAACAATAACTGAAAGTGGATTTATAAAATCAAGATTTATAGATGATAAGGGAAGTGTATCAGCTTTAATAGGATTATTAGAGCTATTAAAAAGAGAAAATATAAAGCCTAAATATAAAACAAAAATCTTTATATCTGTATATGAAGAGGTAGGACATGGAGCATCTTATTTACCAGAGGATATAACTGAATTTATAGCAGTAGATATGGGATGTATTGGTGATGACTTAAGTTGCACAGAGTATGATGTTTCTATTTGTGCAAAGGATTCAGGTGGACCTTATGACTATAAAATTACATCAGATCTTATAGAATTAGCTAAAAACAATAATTTAAGCTATGCAGTAGATATATACCCTAGATATGGCTCAGATGTTGGAGCTGCTTTAAGGGGTGGAAATAATATAAAAGGTGGACTTATAGGTCCTCCAATAAGATACAAGAACACAACGGCTTAAAATCGCTTAAATAGTGATGTTGAGCCGTTTTTTATTATAAATTTAACTTGGTTGTAAAGTGAAAGTGTTTATGGAAAAATATAAGAATAAGGTATATAATAAAATGAGAAATGTTATGTATTTTAGGAATTTTATTACAAGTATTTAATATAATATGAGTGTGTTAAACAATATAATAGTAGGAGATAATTATGGAAAAAGATAAAATTAAAAATACGCTATTGAGTAAGTTGAAAGAAACTAAATCACCTCCAATATTATTTGTAGGTTCTGGATTATCACAAAGATATTTAGGAACTCCAACATGGGATGGATTGTTAGAGCATTTTGCTAATATAGCTAGTGATAATGATTTAGCATATGAAATGTATTATCAAAATGCTAAGGGATTTAAAAATGATTATGGTATAAATCCTAAAATTGCAGAGCTTATTGAAAGAGATTTTAATACCAAGTGGTTTAACGATGAAATGTTTAAAAAAAGTAGAATTGAGAATAGGGAATTTGTAAAAGATAAATGTTCCCCATTTAAGATAGAAATAGCAAACTTTTTTAGAGAACAATCTAATAAAGAATATATAGAAGGAACAGAAAAAGAAATTGAATTGTTAAAAAAAGTTGGAGATAGAAGTATTGGGGGAGTAATTACAACTAATTATGATTGCTTGTTAGAAAAAGTATTTTCTAATTATCACTATAGTAAGTTTATAGGACAAGAAGAACTAATATTTTCTGATATAACTGGAATAGGTGAGATATATAAAATACATGGATGTTGCACTAAACCAGGAAGTATAATAATTAATGAAGATGATTATAAAAAATTTGACAATAAAAATTCATATCTAATAGCAAAATTATTAACTATTTTTTTAGAATATCCAATAATTTTTATAGGATATAAGATTGGAGATAAAAATATTCAAAATATATTAAAAGAAATATCAAAGTGCCTATCAAAAGAGCATTTAGAAAAGTTTGAAAATAGGTTCATTTTTATTGAGTGGAATAATACAGATAAAAAAGATGATGTAACAAAATATGCATATTCATCTATAACAATGACACAAATATTTGTGAAGGATTTTTCAATTATTTATGAAGCATTACTTGAAAATCATGTTGGTTACAACCCTAGAGCAATAAAGAAATTTAAAAAAGAAATATATAACGTTGTATTAACATCTAAGCCATCAAAATCAATAAAGGCATTTATTGATATAGATGATAGTAAATTAGATGATGTAGAAGCTGTTGTGGGTGTTGGAATAATAGACAAGCTTGGTATTAAGGGGTATGAAACTTTTTCAGCAGAAGACTTATGTAAAGATATAATTTTTGATAAAGAAAATTTAGATAAAAAATATGTTGTAGAAAAAAGTTTACCTAGTGTTATTAAGGTACATGGATTTGCTCCAGTATATAAATATATCCAGGGATATGAAGGGGAACTTGATAGAGTAATAAAAAATTATATTAAGAGAATAGAAGGTAAATATGAAAAGGAAAGAACAAATAAATTAGATATATTTCTTACTAAAAACATTATTTCAAAAAGAAAAAGTGGTGAGGTAATAAAGAAGAGTATTAAAGAATTAATGAAAGTAAAAGAGTTGGAGAAAGTTTTAAATGAAATAGTATATATAGATTATGAGTGTTTAGATGCAGATGAGTTATTATATTTTTTAAAAGTATATATAGATAAATATCCTAAAATTATATGTGCTAAATCTGGGGAGGGTACAGAAATTAGAAGATTAATTAAGATGTATGATTATATGAAATATAAAAAATAAAGGTTAAATATAAAATTTAGTTATAAATATTTAAAATGGCTTAGACAGAAAAGAGTTGAGCCATTTTTTATTTAGTTATGTAAAAGTGTCACATAGAACTTTTTAAATAAGTTCACAATGAACCAATATATATATTTAGTTTAGATATATATTTAATATCAATAGACTTTTCTAATATTTAAGTGCAAATAAAAAAGAGTAAGTATTCCTTACTCTTTATTTTCAAGTTCTTCAAAAATTTCACTAAGACTTTTCTTTTCTAATTCCCTTTTCAATAATTCAATAGATAAATCAAAAAAAGTACTTTGATTTAATTTTGTTTTGTTTGATAAGTTAACTATAAATTCAAAATTATCTCCAGATAGAGTTGAGTTTATTCGTTTTCTATGAACTAAAGCCATCTTAAAATACCTCCTAAACCTTGAAATAGCTAGGTTTCAATATATATAAATTATATCACATTACACATGGTTACACAACTTTTTTGAAAATGCTATTTACAAGTTGTGTAACTATATGTATAATTTAGTTATAAATTAAGGTTACGTCACGGTGTGTAATGAACTGCAACGTTACTTAACTGAATTGAAAGGAGGTAAGCACAATGAACATATCATTTTTAAAATTAGATACCAATCTAATAACAGACACTTCTATTAATTCTAATGAGTTTAGAATATATACATATCTTTTAAGTTTATATAACCAAGAAAAAAATTGTGCTTATCCTAGCCTAGAAACGATAAGTGAAAAATTAAATATTAGCTTATCAACGGTTAAGAGAGCTATTAAACATTTAGCTGAATTAGGATATATAAGTATAGAAAAGAAGAAGGCTCAAATCGGAAATCACAACATCTATACTAAATTAAAACATCTTATTGGAGCTAAGAAAACAGAAGTAACTAATATAAAAACTTTTGAAGAGATAAAAGAAGAGAAGATAGATAACCATGAAAATGTAAGGTTAGTTAGAAAGTATGTTGATGTTGATAAGGGCAAAGTTATAAGAGAAATGTTAACTCTTATGAGTAAGAAAAATGTTAGAGAAGGTATTAAAAACTTTAATAATAAATTATCTAAGGGTGTATGGAAAAAGAATACTATAAGTAATTTATTTAGGGAGATAGTTCAAGTTTACTATACCCTAGGTGAAAAAATGAATTATAAGGTATTTAACTACTACAAGAAGTATTTCGATGTTTACGCTATACAACCATATAAAAGAGTTGATAGTGATGGAAATATTCCAATAGAAGGACAGTTGAATATTGATTTTTACATAACTTAATTAAGTTATATTTTTTCATAATTATAATTTATTGGAGGTGTTTTAAAAATGAAATTTGGAGCAAGAAAACCGAATTTAAAAAAGTCTATAAAAGCAAGAACAACTGGAAGGGCTAAGAGAGTTATTAAGAAATCTATAAATCCATCATACTGTAAAAAAGGTATGGGTTGGGTAAATAACCCTAAGAAAGCAGCGTACAATAAGGTTTATAATAAGACAAGTTTTAATATATTTAAGAATCCACTTTCTGCAATAGGAAATATTTTAAGTTTAGGTGTGGGATTGTTCTCATTGATATTTGGGTTATTTTTAGTTTATTTATTCTTTGATTTTATATTTTTTCTTTTTAAATAAATTGCAAACAGGTAAATTTTTACAGATTGAAATTTATAATATAAATATAGATAAATTTTAAGGAGAGGTTAAGATGATAACAATACAACATCTAAGAGAGATGAATAGGAGAGATTTTGCTAAAGCTCTAAGAAAACTTAATAAGAATAATATTATAGAAATCTTGGAGGTTGAAGGAATTTGGGTAAAATCTACTTCTAAGACAGATGAGCTTATTGACATTTTGTTAGATGTTGTAGATGGTATAAGAACTTCAACTAAGGAAGATGTTAATAAACTTAATGCAAAAAACAAGAGAAGAGAAACTATAAGAAGAAATAAAGAAAGAAAAAGATTAGAAGAAGAAGAGAGGAACAAACAAAGATCAGAAGAGGAGAAGAGATTAAAAGGTGTTTGGGACAATCTCAATAATTATGAGAAATCTTTAATAGTATGGAACTATGGATTTGACAATAATATGTGTCATGTTGGTGTTATATTTGACCTAATAGAAAGAGGTTTAGTTCCAAGCTTTATAAGCGAAGATAGAAAGCTTATAGATTTTATGGAAGATATAGAGCTTAATAACTATAAAGGTTGTAAAAGATTGTTATTTTACGTTCACCCAGACACTTATCAAAATTACAAAACTTATCAATATGTAGATTTGTCTAAAAACTTTGAAATGTTTAAAAAGATATTTGGAATAGAGAGGTAGTTGTTTATGAATATATCAATGTTAAGAGAAGCTAGTGAAATTGAAAGAATTAAATATTTTAGTAAGGTTACTGTTAAAGAATTAAGAGAGCTATTAAAAGGAAAGGTTAAATATCTTTCAAAGATGAATAAGGATAGTCTTATTGATAAGTGCCTAGAGATAATATTTATGAAAGATAAAGAATATGAAGAATTTGTTCGTATAACTTTCTTATCATCACAACTTACAAATAAAGATGAGTTGGAAAAGGTAAGAGCTAGAGCAATTGAACTATATAGAACTTTATCTAAGAGATATCATCCAGATAGAAATAATGGGTGTGACAAGAAGTTTAAAGAAATAAATAATCTATATGAAAGTATAAAGCTTGGATTCGAGCAATCATTAAGTGATATGAAAAGATATGCTAGATTTTATGAATTTAAAGAAAGAACTAAAAACATGGACACACCTTTCTAAATATGGGGATTACCTTAACATAACAAATAGTTTGTAAAAACAATGGCATCTGTTTTAAAATCATAGGCTTCCAGCCTTATAGTTCCAAGGTGAAGAGAGATAGGATTAAATATTAAAGCATATCATCAAAACAATTACCACCTCCTTTAAATATAACCATGCCTATGTTTAATCCTATCACTATTTAAATAAAGAGGATGTGATTTAAAAGACTATGCCAATGTTTAGTGTATGTAGTAGGTGTGGAGATAAGATACCATTTAGAGGTAAGTGTAAGAAGTGTGAACCTATTATAAGAAAAGAAAAGAACAAAGAATACAGAATGAAATATGATGATACAGAAATAAGAAAAGCAAGACATTCTGTAAGATGGAAAAAGCTTAGACAAAGAGTAATTGATGAACAGAAAGGTTTATGTTTAATGTGTGCAGTTGAACAACAATATAATCCTATTGATGATGTGCATCATATAACTACTGCCAAAGATGATATGAGTTTGTTCTTTGACAGAGATAATCTAATAGGATTATGTAAGGAACACCATGTATATATCCATGCACACAACCTAACAAGCAGAGAATTATTAGAAGAACATTTATCAAACATTGTTAAAGACAAAAGAGAATTTAAATAAAATAAAAATAAAAAAATAAATTTGAAATTAAAATAAATAAAAATGTTTTAGAGAGAAATTATTTTAAAAAATAAAAAAATAATCTAAAAAATAGATGGGGTATAAAGCTATTTTATTTTTGCATGGGAGGAAGAAAACTCGAGGTGGGGTTACGTTTTTAAAAATTCTCCCTAAAACCCGATTTTTTGGTGAAAATTTATGTAAAAAAAGGAAGTGATATAGTGGCTAGACCAAAAAAGCCTATAGAAATGTCAAACCAGCACATATCTAAAGAGCAAAGAGAAAAGCGTGAAAATGCAGAGCTTGAACTGGTTGGCGATAGAGATAAGTTGCTTGAAATTCCAGAAGATTTGAATGAAGATGAGAGTAAAATATATCAGCGACTAATTGATGATATGATACACATTAAAGCTTTACAAAATTCTGACAGGATTATCTTCAAGACTTTAGCTCAAACAGAATATAAGATTTATCTATGTGAACAGGAAATAAAAGAAAGAGGAATGTTTGTTGATGAGATGGATAGATATGGTAATTTAAAAAGAATACCTAATCCAGCTATAAAGGTTCAGAAGGAATTACTTGTTCTATTAAAGTCTTACTTTAGTGAAATTGGATTGAGTGCAAGTTCAAGAATAAAACTAGCAGAAATTAAAGAAGAAGAGAAAAGTGAAAATGAATTAGACAATATTCTAGGAGCTTTAAGAAGTTAAACATCTAACCGTTAAATAATGGTTGGGTGTTTTTTTTATGCAATTTTTTAAGAAAGGAGATGTTGCTTATTGATTAATTTAAACAAGATATTGCAATTAACTTGTTGGAAATATTATCAAGATATAGTTGACGGAAAGATAATAGCTAATAAATGGGTTAAATTGTTAGCTATGAGAATGTTAAGAGATTTAGAAAGAAGTAAAGATAGTGATTTTCCATACTATTTTGATTATGGGAAGGCTATTGCCATTGAAAGTTTTATTAGAACTCTTAAATTTACAGAAGGGTTAAAAGTAAATCAAACTATGGAATTAGCACCTTTTCAAAATGCTATAGTGGTTTCTCAATTCTGTTGGAGATTTAAAAGTGAACCAGATAAGTTAAGATTTAAAGATACTATTGTTTTTATTAGTAGAAAGAATGGAAAGTCATACATTATTAGCTTATTATCTATTCTTGCTATAATGCTTGAAGCGAATGGAGAAGCCGTTGCTGGAGCTGGAAAGTATGAACAGGCTAAGATAATGGTTCGTCAAGCTATGAGAATGATTCAATCTAATCCTAGATTAGCAAAGAATTTTAAAATATTAACATCTGAAATAAGATTCCAAGGAAGTACCTTTAAACCTTTACCAAGTAATCCAGCTAAACTTGATGGTATATCTCCACACTTTGTATGTTTTGATGAAGCTATGATAATAGATTGTGCATTAAGAGATTCACTAATTTCGGGTGGAATGATGAGAAAGAATGTAAGTAACTTCTATATTTCAACAGAATACCAACAAGAGTTTAAAACCTATTGGTTTGACGAGTTACTAAATTATGGAAAAAGGGTATTAGAAGGTGTTTTAGAAGATGATAGATTACTACCATTCATATACTGTTTAGATTCTGCCGAAGAAGTGCATGACGAGAATATGTGGATTAAGGCAAATCCTATCCTATCAGATATTCCTAGTGATTTCCTTAGAGAGATGTATAATCAAGCCAAAGAAAGTCCAGCTTTAATGAAAAATTTACTAATTAAGAATTTTAATGTAAGTCAAATTACAAATAGTGACAATTCATATTTAAGCATGGATAAGTGGAAGGCTTGTAGAAGTGAAGAACCTATTGATTGGAAAGGTATTCATGTAAACGTAGGTGTCGACCTATCAAAAACTACCGACTTAACTGCTGTTAGTTTTACAGGAATAGATGAAGAAGGCAATGTATTGGTTCATTCCCACGGGTTTCTACCAGAGGATTCTCTTTTAAGTGGAAATAGAAGAGAAAAGATAGATTATAGAAAGATGGAAAGATTAGGATACTGCACTATCAATGAAGGTGGAGTAATTGATTATAACATTGTCAAAGAATATATTATGAATATCGAATCTAAATTTGGATGTATTATAGATAGTATCTGTTTTGATATGTATAATGCTTTACAGATGTTTACAGAATTATCTCAAGAGGGCTTTAACGTTTTAGAGCAAAAGCAGAACATCTTATCTCTAAGCTACCCTACAAAAACATTTAGAGAAAAGGTTTATTTAGGACAAGTTAAGTATGATAAGAATGAGCTTCTTGATTGGTGCGTGTCATGTGCTATTACAGAAGAGGATAGAAATGGAAATGAGAAGATTAGTAAGAATAAATCTCAAAAAAATAGCAGAAGGATTGACTTAATAGCAGCAGTAATTTTCTCATATGCAGAAACAGTCAAGACAGAAATAAAGCCTAAATTTAATATAGATGCCTTTGGTATCATTGATTGTTAAGAGGGGTTTCAAATAACCTCTCTTTTATTATGTAAAAAATTAAGAAGAAAGGAAATGATGAAATATGAGTATTTTAGATAATATTAAAAGTATGTTTAATGGAAATGCCAAAGATGAAGATGGTGTTGTAATTAATAGAGAGAATAATGGTAGTATATTTACAAATCTATTTAATGGATTTGGTAGACAAAATAGACAAAAGTCAGAGAAATTAAGTGCCTTAAATTGTGGAATGGGTTTAATAGCTGATAGTATAGCTTCATTACCAGTTTACAAATATAAGATAAATAAAGATGGTTCTAAGACAAAAGTTAAATCAAAGATTAACTATTTATTAAATAGTAACTGCAATCAATTTACTACCAGCTACAATATGAAAAATATGATAATTAAAGATTCTATATTTTATGGCAATGGTTATATAAAGATAGTTAGAGATGATAACTTTGAAATTAAAGAGTTGATACCACTTAAACAAGAAGATGTTATGTTAATGACGAATGATTGTGGAAAATCATATTACTATCAAGTTACTCTTAATGGACAAGTTGAGAGATTAGAATATTATGAGGTAATTAATCTATGTTCTAATTCTGTTGATGGTGTTCTTGGTAGAGGTATTCTTGTAACTGGAGCAGAAACTTTAGGACTTGCAAGTTCACAACAATTATATAGTGGGGCAACATTTGAGAATGGTGTATTTGCCAAAGGTATTATATATGTAGATAGTGGCTTTTCAACAGAACAAAGAAATGAGATGATGGACAAGTTTAAAAGATTCTTTTCAAAAGGTAATAATGGTAGATTATTGGTATTACCCAATAATAGTGAATACAAGCCAATTTCTTTAAGTCCGACAGATTTAGATTTATTGAAGGAAAAGGAATTTACAATTCAAGAAATTGCTAGACTATTAAAGATTAGACCAGAGCTACTAGGGGTTAATATAAGTAGTGGTAACTATAAGAACCTAGAAGAAGGAAATAGACAATTTCTTCAATTCACTCTTCTACCATATTTAAAGAATTTAGAGAGCGTTTTAAATCATTATCTGTTAACTGAAACTGAAAAAGAGAGTGGAGAATATTGTTTCTGCTTTGATTTATCATCATTAATGGAAAGTGATATTAAAACTCAAAGTGAAGTTCTATCTAAGTATGTGAGTAGTGGAATTATGAGTGTAAAGGAAGTTAGAAATAAATTAAACCTACCATTTATAGAGGGAACAGATAGTTTAACATATACAAGCTTCAACTCAATTCTAAAAGATGGTGAGTTTATTAATATGCAATCTCTAAATAAGATTAAGGAAGATGGAGAGGTCGAGAAGTCTATAACTAAAGAAGAAATTAATGTTGAAAAAGATATTAATGATACAACCATATAACAATAAAAGTAACATTTTATTTTAAAAATATAGGATTAGGAAGGTTAAAAATATGGAGAGTTATATAATCAAAAAGTTTTTCTTGCCATGTGTTTTATTTGATAAAGAAAAGTTTTATCAATGTATAGAATTTGTGGACAAAGAAGAAGAGAGAAAAAGAATAAAGTATTTAAAAGAAAAAGGGTTACTTTAATAGTAATCCTTTTAATTATATATAAAAAGAAAGGATGATTTATTAATGAAAGTTACAAATAAGCAAAGAAAAAGATATGAGATTTTAGAATTTACCGAGGATGTAATATTTATTGATATAAATTCTAAAGATGAACTAAAAGAAGAATTTCCAGAGGTATTCAAAAATTTATTAAGTGAATTAACTAATCGTGATACTATTGAGGTTGATTTATCAAAGACTAAAAACGAAAAGTTTATTGAATATATTAAATTAACAATAGAATCATATCAAAAATTAAATGGCTTTAGAGTTATATTTACAGAAAATACTAGAACAACTTTAGAGCTTTAATAGGGTTGCCTACTGGCAATCCTTTTTATTATGCAAAAGAAAGGATGATTTAAATATTATGCAAAATTTAGAAATTAGAGAGCAAGATGGCGTTTATAAGATTGGTGGATATATAAATGCTACAGAAAGAAATTCAAATATCTTAAAAGATAAAGAAGGAAGAAAGTTTATAGAAAAGGTTAGAGCTGGAGCGTTTAAAGAAGCTTTAGAAGATGCAGAAAAGGAAAATAGAGAAATTCCTTTAATGTATAGACACAAAAAACTTATAACTAAAAATGTAGAGCTTAGAGAAGATAATATAGGTTTAAGATTTGAAGCAGAGGTTGATGAAGATACCTATAACATGGTTAAAGATAATAACCTTCAATGTAGCTTTGGTTTTGTACCTTTAAAAGAAAATATTAAGAATATTACTTTAGGATTCTATGAGAGATTACTAGAAAAGATAAAGTTATTAGAAGTTACTATTACACCACTACCAGCATACAACGGAAGTTTAGTTGAGTGTAGAGAGGGAGAGGATGAAATGGAGCTAAGAGAATTACTTGAGCTAAGAGAAGAATTAGACAAGAAAATAGAAGAGCTTACTGATAAAGAATTAGAAGAAGAGAAGAAAGATGAAAAAGAAGATGAGGTTGAAAAACCTATAGAAGAAAAGATTGCAGAGATTGATGTTCAAATTGCAGAAGAAGAGGTTAATGAAAAGGAAAAAGAAAAGGAATCAATCGAACATGAAATTGCACAAAAGAGAATGATTCTTGAAAAGGCTAAGATGCAACTTGAGTTAATTAAATTAAAAGCAGAGTAGGGGCTAAACGGGCTGTCCAGCCCTATTATTCCAGAGTGAAGGGAATTAAAGATAAATAACCTTTATAAATCTATTTACCAATAATTGTCGTTCCACGACATATCATTCCAAGGTGAGGAAATATCCTAATACCACCTTAAAAAAATACAATTTAAGTTATTGATTTAACTTGAATTGTATTACATAAACTTTAAAATATTTTCCTCCAATTTAAAATGAGATGTTGCCATTAGCATCTCACCTCCATACATAAACACCTATTGATTTTATAGGTGTTTTTATTATGCAAAAAAATATTTAAAAGCGAGGTAATTAATCTATGGATTTAAAGAAATTATTAGAACAAAGAGCAAATTTAGTAGCTGAAATGGATTCTTTAGTAAATGTTGAGGTTAGAGAAGGTGAAGAAACACCAGACTTAGACATGGAAAAATTCAACGAATTAAAAGCAAAAGTTGAGAAATTAGACGAAGAAATTAAGGCTTTAAAAGAGCTTGATGTTATTAAAAATGCAAAAACAGAAATCAAAGTTGAAGAGAAAGGAAATGATGAAAAAGTGGAAATCAGAGAAAGATTAATGAATGGAGAAGAAGTTGAAATAAGAAGCAACGAAATGTCAACATCAACTGTTGGTGGTGGAATAAATAAGGAAGTAGTTCCAGGTGTTATACAAAAGGTAACAGAAGTATCACCTTTATTTGCAAAAGCACACAAAATAAATACTGCTTCAAATAGTGCTTTAACAGTTCAAGGAAATAAAGCTGGTGAATTTGTAAAGATTTCAGAATTACAAGAATACACAAAGAAACAAGCAACTTACGATGAGAAAACAATAAAGGCTGAAAAGTATGGACTTTGTTGTGTAGTTTCAGAAGAACTTCTTGAAGATGCTTCATTTGACATAGAAGCAGACTTAAAAGCTCAAATGGTTGCAGGTTGTTCATTAACAGTTAACAAATTAATAGTCCAAAAATTAGAAGCAGCTAGTGGTTCTGTAAAGGCTGATGGTACAAAATTAGACTTAGATACTTTAACTGAAATGTACTTCAAGATGCAACAATCTTATAGAAATGGTGCTATATGGATAATAAATCCAGAAGTGGAAATGACTATTGCTAAATTAGTAGATAAAATAGGACAACCTATATTAGTTAGAAGCTTTACAGATAGACCAGTAATTACAATATTCGGATGTGAAGTTGTAGTTGATTCTAACGTAACAAAACCAATGTTTGTAAACTTAGATAAAGCTATAACAGTTGCTTTAAGAAGAAATATGTCAGTTAAGAGAGATGATTCAATAGGATTCCTAAGTGGTACTGTTGCATTTAGAGCTGATATTAGATTAGATGCAGTAACAACTGTAGAAGAAGCTATAGTTATAGGTAATTCAGTAGTTGTAACTTCATTATTAAGTGAAAAAGGTAGAAAATAGTTCTATCTAATTAAAGAGAATGGTTTTAATAATCATTCTCTTTACATAAAAATCTAAGTTCATTACTAAATATTATTCTCCTTTGAAATTATATGGTGGGTTTTATAGATTTTGTCCACCATATAAAATTACATAATTTCTATAAATGAAAGGATGTGTAGAAATGGTAGATTTAAATTTAATTGATTTAGAGTATATAAAAAATTACCTAAGAATTGAACAGGACTTCAAAGATGATGATATAGAGCTAGAAACTTATATGATTGTGGCAAAGAGTTATCTTATGAAAAAATGTGGTTTAACAGAAGAAGAGTTTGGAAATTCACAAACATTATTAATTCCTTACTTAATGTTAGTAGCAGAATTTTATACTAATAAAAGCATTACTGTAACTACTAATAGCAAAATTAATCCTATACTAGATAGATTTTTAGCTATTAGTACAAAGGAGTTGTTATAGATGGTAAATGTTGGTGAATTGAGAGATAAGATAGAGATTTATTCCGTTGAAAATGTAACTGACGAAAATACAGGAATGGACACAAAGAAAGAAGTTCTTAAATTTACATTAAGAGCTAAATATCAACCTATGAATGGAAAAGAGTTCTATCAAAGTGCTAGTGACAACATGGAGATATTCTCTAAATTCCTATGTAGAAAAAGAGATATTTCTGAAAAAGATATCGTTGTTTACAATGGCAAGAAATTTAATATTGAATTTATAGAACCTATAGGAAATGGTTTTATTAAACTTCATGCAACTTACAGAGAGGTGTAATTATGGGTTTACAATTTGATTTTTCAGAACTTAAACAAAAATTATCAGAATTAGATAATAAGGTTCAAAATGAAATTAGTGAAAAGGCTTTAGTTGCTGGAGCTGAACCAATAGAGCAAAAGCAAAAACAATTAGCCCCTGTAAAAACTGGTGAACTTAAAAGAAGTCTAGTTAAAGGTAGAGTTAAGAAATCCAAAGGAATTAAAAAGATTAAAATTGGAGTTCAAAAAGAAGCTTCACAGGATATAAAGGACAGGGCATATTATCAAAACTATGGATTTAGGTCGAGAGGTGGTCTTTTCTTCATGGAGCAATCTATTGAATCAACTAAAAGTAAAGCAGTTGAAGAGATGGCTAAGGTAATAAAGGAGGGATTAAAATAATGCTTATAAATCCTTTAATAATTAAAATATTAAAACCTTTAGAAATACCAGTTACTTTATTAAAGTATAATGGTAGTTCTACCAAGTATATAGTTTTTAGTACAACTAATCAAAAATTCGATTTATTTTATGATGATGAAGCCAATTCTGAAATTATAAATGTTGGATTAAATTTCTATTATACAAATGTAGAAGATATGGCTTTAATAGAAAAGATTAAAACTATATTAAAAGAAAATAATTTTACAATTATATCTAGTAGAGATGTAGGGTGTGTTGATGGAGTTTACAACTATGCCTTCTATTGTAGATATGAAAATAAATTTTAAAACCATTTAGAAGTTAATTTCTAGGTGGTTTTTCTTACATAGAACATCATTCAAATTTTGGATGGTGTTTTTATTATGCAAAAAATTAATTACAGAAAGGAAATGATAAATTATGGCAAAAAGTGGATTAGTCGGATTAAAGGATATTCATGTAGGAAAATTAGCAGAAGGGGGAAATAGTTATGAATCAGTAACTGCATTACCAGGTGCTTTAACTGCAAAAATAACAGTTTCAGAAGCAAGTGAAACTTTCTATTGTGATGATGCACCTTCTGATATCGTGAATGGGTTAGAGTCTATAGAAATTGAGTTTGAATTAGCTGGATTATCAATGAAAGAAAGAGCTTTACTATTAGGTCAAAAGGAAGCTAATGGAATATTAGAAGAAAGTATTGCAGATATAGGAAGTAGACCATATATAGGAATGACATTTAGTGCAGAATTATCTAATGGTGGTCAAAGATTAGTTTCTATTCCTAAGATAAAATTCGTACCAGCAGAAGATGAATACAATACAAAGCAAGATAAGATTGAAAGAACATCTGCTAAGTTAAAAGGAACTGCTGTTCCATTAGATAGTGGTACTTATAGAATTATGACAGATGTTAAGATTGGTTCTTCTGCATGGAATGGTAATAAAGTTGAAACTGACGGTACTATAGTTATTACTGAAACAGCCAAAGAAGCTTTCTTAAAGAAAATACCACAAACAACTGCTGAAGCTTCAACAGAATTAAAAAAAGGTGGAGAGTAACCAAAAGAAGAAAAGGTAGATAACTTCTACCTTTCTTTACATACTATCAGTTTGATAGAAATCTAAAGTAATAAAGGAGAAAAATAAGATGATAAAAGTTTTAGAATTAGATGGAAAACAATTTCCATTGAAGTTTAACATGGGAGTTCTAAGAAGATTACAAAGAGAAAAAGGATTAAATATGCAAGGTTTATTTGAAGCACTTTCAATCCAAGATTTAGATATCATATACAAGCTTTTTGAAGAAATGTTAGTAGATAAAAAGCAGTATGATGAGGACTTTTTAGACGAATTAAGTTTTGAAGATTTTAGTAATTTAATAACTGTTGTTTCAGAACTTATTGTAAATTCAATGCCTAAAGAAGATAAATCAAAAAAAACAACAAAGAAGAAGTAGACGATAACCAAGATTGGGACTTTGATTTTATGCAGTATGTGTGGTGTACCTTACTTAATAGAGATAATTTTGAAGAAACTACACCATTAGAATGGTTTAGTCAGTTTGAGATTTACAAGAAAATAAACAACATAGACCAAGATAATAATAGTGCTAATAATGTACGTTCCAATAGTACAAAATCCGATGGAACTACTTATATAGATTATATTTTATAACAAAAAGGGGTGGAGGGATAAATAAATCTCTTTACCCCTTATTTTTTTTAAAAGGAGTGATTAAATGAAATTTCAAAGAAGAGAAAAAAGTAAAAACCCTATAGACATATACGGGGTAGGAACTGTTGATACTGGAGCTATGTTTAAACAATATGACATGAATACCTCTATCTTAGAATTGGAATTGGTTGCAGATGGAGAACCAGTTCAATTAACAAATGAAGATATTTATTTAACCGTAAAATCTTCAACTGAAATTAATACAGATGAATTAAAGGTTAGAGCGAGAAAAATTAATGACAATTTATTAGAAATCTATCTATCAGAAGATATTCTTAAAAATGCTGGTGATATGATAGCAGAAATTTTAATTGTAGATGTTGAAGGAGAGCAAAGATTAACTTCTGAAAGTTTTACGTTTAAAATAGAACCTTCTTTAACACCTAATATGAAAAATTTAAATTTTGAAAAGGCATTTGAAAAAGGAGATGATGAATAATGGCAGAAACAATTAGTGAATTATTGGTCAGCTTGAATTTGGATGCAACCAATTTTGACCGTAACATCACACAGGCAAATAGAAGTATCAAATCTTTAGATAAAGGATTTAAGGAATCTCAAAAAGCCATTAAATTAAATGAAAACAGTTTAGAATCGTATAGTAAAGCTTTAAAAACTGGTGAAAATTTAGTTGAAGCATATAAAAATAAGATGGAGATTCTTGGAAATTCTTATAATAAACATAAGAAAAATTTAGAAGGATTAATCCAAAGACAAAGAGATTTACCGAAAGAAATAAGTAACTCTACAGAATCTTTAAAAGAACTAGCAAGTACAGTTGGAAAAGGTTCAGAACAGTATAAGACAGCTAAGGCAGATTTAGACAAATTAAAGGCAGAATTTAATGGAATGGACAAATCTATTTCTAATGCAGTAAATTCTCTTAGAAATGTTGAAAATCAAATTCAAGATACCTCTAACAAGATAAAGCTTGCAGAAAAAGATGTAGAAAAACTCTCTCAAGAAATGAATAAATTAAATAAAACTTCTTTACAAGATATCGGGAAAGAAGTTGAGGGAGTTGGAAATAAGTTACAATCAGCTGGAAATAAAATTAAAGATGTAGCTGGTGGATTTACTGTACTTTCTGCTGGAGCTGGAGCAGTTGTTGGAGCATCTTCAAAGATGGGTACTGGTTTTGAATACAATATGACTAAAGTTGGTACTCTTTTAGATAAATCATCCAATGAAATGATGAGTTATAAAGATACTGCGAAAAGGATGGCTAATGAATCTTCTCAAGATATGAATGAATATTCAGATGCTTTATATGATGCAGTTTCTGCTACTGGAGATTTAGAAGGTTCAATGAAGTTAACTTCTGATGCTGGGAAATTAGCGACTGGTGGTTTTACAGATACTAAGTCAGCAGTAGATATTTTAACAACTGCAATAAACGGTTACAATTTAAGTATGGGAGATAGTCAAAAAGTATCAGATATACTTATTCAAACTCAAAATAAGGGTAAGACTACCGTTGGAGAACTATCTAAAAGTATGGGAGCAGTAATTCCTATAGCAAATTCTGTAAATTTCAATATGGAAGAATTAGGAGCTTCCTTAGCCTTAATGACATCAAAGGGTATAGCAACATCTGAATCTGCAACTTACTTAAAATCTATGTTAAGTGAATTAGGTAAAAGTGGTTCTGTAACAGATAAAGCTTTACGAGAATTAACTGGAAAAGGTTTTGCAGAATTAAAAGCAGAAGGTTATTCAACATCAGAAATTTTAAGGATGTTAGATGATTACGCTCAAAGAAATGGAAAATCATTAAAAGATATGTTCGGTTCTGTTGAAGCTGGTTCTGCGGCTTTAGTGTTAGCAAATGAAGGTGGAGAAGAATTTAATGAAATGTTAAAATCCATGCAAGAATCATCTGGAGCAACTGATAAAGCTTTTAATGAAATGAGTAATACTGCACAAGGAAAGACTAAGAAAGCCTTTAATGATTTGAAAAATGCTTTAATTGAAATGGGAATTAGCATGATTCCAACTGTAACTAAAATTGCAGAGAAAATTTCTGAACTAGCAGAGAAATTCTCATCATTAAATCCAGAAACTCAAGAAACTATAATAAAGTTTTTAGGATTTGTTGCAGTAGGAGCACCTTTATTATCCATGTTAGGAAGTACAATCAATGGAATAGGAACTTTATGTAAAGGTGTAGGAAGCTTAATTAAGTTTGCTGGTAAAGCTTCTGAAAATGTTTCATCTTTGGCAGATAAATTCTTGAACTTAAATAATAACACAAATGGAGTAGAAGGAAAGTTAGAGGGAATTAAAGGTAAATTTACTGGACTAGCTAAATTTGCATCTAACCCCTTATTACTTGCTGGTGCTTTAATAGGACTTGCTTCAGCAATAGGTGAGAGTGAAGGACTAATATTACAACTTCAAGAAAAATTCGGAAACCTAGGTTTAGTCTTTGGTGGAGTATGTGAGTTTATAAGTGGCTTATTCCAATTAACAATGGGAAATATTCTTAATGGATTTATGCTAGTTGTTGACTTAATAGCCGCAGTAATGGATGGGCCAGGTGGAGAAACAATTCAAGGCGCATTTGAAAGGTTTGGAAACAGAATCCAATTAACTACAAATGAAGCTATGTCAAAGATACAACTAGAAACAACTAGGGGTATGCAAAAATTAAGAGAAATGACAGATTTAGAGCTAACTCAAATGACAGATGCTATGAAAGTTACTTTAGATAATATTCCACTTATAATCCAAGGTGAATATGACCAAGCTTCTCAAGCAATGGCAAATTCTTTAACTACTATGAATAGCAATCAGTTACTTGCTTTAACAAACTTAAACGATACCACTAGAAATCTATTTAGTGGTATAAGAGAGGGTATGACTATTGATGAAATAGTTCCTATCTTAACTGGTAACTTTGAAAGAATTAAATCAACAGGAAAGTTAAATATAGAAGAGTTAAAAGATGGAGTTTCTAGTGCAATGGAAACAACTAGAAATCAGATGGATTCTAAGAGTGCAGAAGGTGCTAGTGCAATTAGTGGTAATATGGCTCAAGCAGAGAGTGCAGTTAATAGTGCCACTTCTACTATGGCTTCAAGTGCATCAACTGGTATGGCTCAAGTAGCTGGTAACATGATAGATGAATCTGGAAAAATACCTCCACAAATTCAATCTAACATGGAGCAATCTACTTCAACTATACAAAACGCATTATCTAACATGGCTAAGAACATTGAAAAATCTTTCAATGACTTATGTTATAATGCAGAGCATTATTTAGGTAGAATTATATCTAAGTCAAGAGAATTATCATCTGCATTTTCTACTGCGGCGAGTTCTATATCTTCAAGTGCTTCAAGTATGAGAAATTCTGTTTCTAATGCAACTTCTGGAATTATTTCAGATTGGAATAGAGTTGTTAGTACTTTAAGTAGGAAAGTTAGTGGTAGCGTAAGCATCCAAAAAACTATAACTACTACAGAAGTTACTAAACCAGCTACCTTTGGATTAAATGCAGACACACCTTCATTATTAAATGATGCTATAATGCCTATAGTAGATTTTAGTGATTTAAGGACTGGTGGTAGTTCATATAATATAACTGCTGGAGTTGCAAACGCACTTTCAATTAACAAAGATAAAAATGATAATTCATTCAAATCTGAATTTAAAGATATGAAGAGATTATTAACTAAATTAATTGAGGTTGCAGAAGAAGGCAAGTATATAAATGTTGAAAATGAACTAAAACTTGACGGAAGAGTTATGGCTAAAGGTATTGCTAGATATGTTAGTGATGAAATTAAAATCATAGATAAAAGACAACAAAGATTAGGTGGAGTATTTTAATCTCCACCTTTTTATATATAAGAAAGGAGAAATTAAACATATGCAAAAGTTAGAAGTAAATTATGATGGATATAATTTAAGTGATTATTGTAAAATCCTTAAAATATCAGATGAAATTTTACCTAATAGAACTAATAAGAGTAAGGAAATTCCTTCTGCAAATGGTTCTTATTATTTAGGATATAAATACGGTGAGAGGGTTATCAAGGTTGACATTTTAATCAATGAAAGTAATAGTGAAGCTTCTAGGGAAAAGATAGATGAACTTTCAAAAATATTAAATGTTGAAACACCTAAGAAATTATATAAAAATACAAAGGAAAGATATGTGTATGCAGTTTTAAATGGAAATACAGATATTAATAAGTTTTGGAGTGCAAAAACTATAACTCTTGAATTTGTATGTTATGACCCGACTATCTATAGTGATAAATGGAATTGTTTTACACCTAATGAAAGAGGAATAATAACTCTTCAAAATGATAGCAACTATAAGACTTATCAGAATATAGGTGTAACTTTTAAAAATAAAGCTTGTTTCTTTCAAGCTACAAATAAAAGAGGGGAAACTGTATTAGTAGGAGTTCCAAAACAAGTGGGAGAAGCAACAAATGCAGAGTCAGATATTATCTTAGATGATAATTGTCAAAGTAAATCAACTTTCACTTCAATTTCAGATGCTCTATTCCCTTCTAAATATGATATCAATGGAACTTATGAAGTTGGTTTAAATGGTAATGGTATTATATGTAACAACTATGGTAGTGGAGAGGATTGGCATGGTTGTGGCTTTAGAAGAAATTTAGGAACTGATGTAGATGAGTTTGAGGTTGAAATAGATTTAGTTATGAGTTCTCAAGGTGAAAACTATCAAGTACCTCAACCAGAGCCATTACCACCTCAAGCCCCACCAAACACATCTAATACTTGCTTAGGAACTTATAAAGTTGTTAATTGTGGTGGTCTTTGGATTAATAGAGAGCCTAATACAAACAATCCTTTATATGCAATGGCACCAGGGGACTTAGTTTATCCAGAGGAAATTCAAGGAATATGGATGAAGCATACTTTTAAAAGTAAGCAAGGTCAAACTTATACTGGTTGGTCAAGTTCTAAATATCTACAAAAGATATCAGATAATGGAAGAGTTAGAGATGGACACTTTGAAGATGATTTTGCAGAAAGACAACTTGGTAACATGATGATAAGAGGTTACGACAGAAGTGGTACAGTTCTATTTGAGAATTGGATTTATGATGCTTCTATGTACTTTGAATGTAATGAACCTAGCATATGGATAGGAACTAAGAAGGTGCTATTTGAAGAAGCTAATGGAACTAGACAACCAGATGGAGGGGCTAGTGGTGCTATAGGTAGATTTAATGATTTTAACGGAAAGTTCATTATAAAAAGAGAAAAGAACGAAGCTGGAAGATATCTATGGAGTGCTACAGTTAATAAGATTGAAGGTGGAAAAATAGTAGCTTCCATAGGAACAGATAACGTACTATGTGATTCAAACTTCCCAACTGGCCAGTTAAATTATATAGGTGTGTTTATAGGTCAATGGAAAGATTATACACCAATGTCTGTTATGGCAGTTACTAATATTAAGGTTAGAAAACTTAACTTTAAGACAGATGAAGAGGTTGTTGGAAATGTAACTTTATTCAACCCTGGGGATGATTTACAAATAGACTTCTCAAGTGGAGAGGTTACTATTAATGGTGTCAACTATATAGAGAGGGTTGATATAGGAAGTAACTTCTTTGAAACACCTCCTGGTGAATCTCAAATAATTGTTAGAAGTGACGATGAAGAGATGGTTGTTTCCTCTTCAATCCAAGAGAGATATATATAGGATAGACAATTGTCTATCCTTTATTCTTCTCCATGATATTTATATTCTTCTTTTATGTCATAATAAGAAATCTTTTTAGAATCTTTTATATATTCGCATTTTTGAACATATCCAACTTTAATTAAATCACTTAATAATTTATCTATTTTTTTATCAGAAAAATTAGTTAATTCCATTAATCTCTTTTTTTGATTTTCTTTTATATCTTCATTTCCATCTAAATAAGCGAGGTTTAAATATACAAATTTTGCATCAGTATTTATATTACCATTCCTTATAATATCATGTCTTACATATGTATAACCATCCATATTAAATCACCTCAATAATTATTTTAACATAATAGCTTCTTAATTTTAAAAATAAAAGTTAAATTTTATAGTAATAAAAGGAAGTGACTTAATTAAATCACCTCTATATTAGATAATGAATAATGTTAATCATAGTATTTGTTGAAAAAATAGAAATATGCTTCAAAAGTGTGTTTTAAAGAAATTTGCATTTCTTCTTCATCTTCAAAAAAACCATATTCTGAAGGATGTATATTATCATTTCTATCTACTCTAATTGTTTCAGCTTTATCTTTATCAAAGCCAGAATCAATTAAAATAGATTTAGTTTTAGAAGGAGTTAAGTAATCTATATTTTTTACTTGTTTTATAAGTAATTCAAGAGCAGTATAAGCACAGTTAAATGATATTTCAAGTCGTTCTTCGGATAGATACTCAATGCAATCTAATAACTTCCCAAAAGAATTACTATATTTATTAAAATAATAATTGTCAGATTTAATAACATGTAGATTTAAAACAACATAAAAAGACCAATCTAAATCAATTACATTTATATTATGATAATCTCCATTATATGTTCCTGTAAATTTAAAATTTGTAGTTAAATACTTGACGGTATTTTTAATTTCTATATCTGGTTCATTAATTAAAGAACCGTTAATATTTTTTTCTAAATCTATATCATTATCATTATAATAATATGATGACATTTTAATAGAACCATCAAGCTTTCCAAGTGTGTCTATTCCATAATTTTCTATGGAGCCACCCCAAATATAAGCGTAATTATTTAATAGAGAATTATCATTAGAATATATAGAATATTCTATTGTATTATCAGGTCTGGTATAGGTATGTAGATTTAATATAATTATTTCGTCAGTATCAATTATATCTAATTCTTGTAAATTTCTTTGTATATAGCTAAAAAAGTCCAATTTATAACACTCCTAACTTAATAATTAGTATAATAATATAATAACTTAAATGGAAATAAATATAAATAAAAATAAATAAAATATTATTTTTTTTATTATAACATATGGAAATTATTTGTTAATAATGAATTTAATATCATTTAGTGTTAATTTAAACTTAAAATAATTTTATTATATTTTATTTAAAGTTGTAGTATATTGGCTATGTTTTACTTTAATAAAAATACTATTATGTTTTTTGTTATGTCTATATTATTTGATATAAGATACTTTATTAGAATTATTAAGTTTGAACTCATAAATGATTTTTGTCAATAATTTATTATAGGATAAAAAGTAATTATAATAGTAATTAAGAGAATTTTAGGAGGTAATTTTTATGATATATGCTTTAAATGATAAAAATGAAAAAATAGATATTGAAGATAGTATAAGAGGAGAAAAATATATTTGTCCTTGTTGCAATGGTGAAGTTATTCAAAAGAAAGGTAATGTTAATATGTGGCACTATGCACATAAAAACTTAGGACTTTGTGACGAATGGTATTCAGAGAATGAGTGGACAAAAGAATTTAGTGAAAAGTTCCCACAAGAATTTAGAGAAGTCATTGTTACTGGAAAAGATAATAGAAGAAGAATTGCACATATAAAAGTTGAAAATTTAATAATTCAATTACAAAGTAAATCTATGACATCAGCAGAATTTCAAGAAAAAGTTGATTTTTTTAGTGAAAATAGTGCTTTAGTTTGGTTAGTTGATTTAAGAGGAAAAGATATTAGTAAATTTATACCTAAGAAAAAGAGAAAAACAGAAATGTTTAAATGGAAACACGCTTGGAAATTTAATGATATGAAAAAGTTTGATAATCAACAATTTGATTTATTTTTTCAATTAGATGAAGATGTTTTTATAAAAGTTGTATGGAATAAAGAAGGTTTTAAAATTTTTGGTGGTTATAGATATAATAGTGATAGTTTTATGAATTTCCTAAGAAGAAAATACAGAAATACTAGATAGTGGCTCAATAGTCACTATTTTTTTATAGCAGAAAAATTAATTTAATAATACTGATTTATGGCTTCTTTTTATTTTACAATTTACCAAATTTTTACCATTAATTCTCACAGTTAGAATTTTATAATATAATTATGTGGATAATTTATTAATATATTATTTATCAATGTATAATTTATTAATAAATTGTTAATTTTTAATTTGGTGGTCAAAAAGTATTATTAATATTTGTAGACCTTTATATTATATAATATAGAGGTCATTTAATGACTAGAAAGGAAGTGTTTAATATAAAAGTTAATAAAGAGTATATTTTAGAGGAAGCATTTAATTATTATAGGATAGAGCATAAATTAGAGGTTTATAATAGTTTGGCAGAAGATTTGGGGGTTTCTCAAAGAACCATAACAAGATTCTTAAATACCAAAACAATAAGTAAAGAGATGTTATTAGGTATTCAAAGATTACTAAAGTTAGATGTAACAAAGATATTTATAGATAGTTAGTTTAAAAGAAGTCTATTATTGGCTTCTTTTATTTTTTTCATAGCATAAATTCTAGCAGATAAAATTATATAATAATAAATATAGGAGGTGTAATTCAATTAGTAATATGATTCTCTCCTATCATATTACATAGGTAACTAGGAGTTACAAATTTAAATTAAAAGGAGAAATGTGTATGATAAAAGGTCAATGGACTAAAGATGTAAAAAGAATTGAAAAGGTTGTTCCTAGAGAAATTGTGACATCGGATGGTGAAATAGTAACCATAGATAATAGGTTTTATAACAATATGGTTGCTGATATAACCAATAAAGTTGATTCTTTAAAGGAAAGAAGAAAAGTAAAAAACGAATATGCTATGCTTAGAAAGTCAAATAATTTAATAAATGAAGTAGGAGGAAATTTTTATCATATGATGTACGATAGAATTTTAAATGCAGATTTACAAGAGAATTATGCTATAAGGTTTTTACTATTATGTACTTATTTAGATTATGAAAATAATCTAGTTGTTGGTAAAACTTCCGATAGAAGAAAGATTAAAGAAAATGAGTTAAAAGATATATTAAAACTATCAGAACGAGAAACAATAAGAACAAAAAAATATCTATTAGAACAAAATTTAATAACTATTGATGATGGCATAATTTCAGTTAATAAGGATTTTGCTATAAAAGGAAAGGTTAAAGTAAAAGATGAACCATATAGTAGAGTTTTTGAAGAGGGATTTAAAGATTTATACTATGGTGTAAAACCAGTTCAACATAAAAATCTTTATTTCTTTATTAAGTGCTTACCTTATTTAAATAATAAATATAATATATTGTGTGAAAATCCATTAGAAAAAGATAAAGATTTAATAAAGCCTTTAAGCTTTGGTGAGTTGGGCAAGATATTTGGAATGGATAGAAAACAAGCATCTAACTTAAAAAACACTTTATTTAAACTTAAAGTTAATGATAAAAAGGTAATCGCAGAATTAGTAAATTTAAGCGAAAGAAGAATAGTTGTTAATCCAGCTATATTCTATAAGTCAAATAGTGAATGTATTTCAGATGTTGCTAGATTATTTGAAACACTATAAGAGGGAAATTTACCCTCTTATATGTCCCAATCTTGGTCACTTAAAAAAATCTATTGTCCCAATCTTGGTCACTTAAAAAATCTAACAAAACCAGTAATAGTCTAGTTTTCTAAGTAAAACTCTCTATTAGTATGAAACACACCAACCTAAAAATAATTACACCTTTTTCAATGCGTATATATTATCGAAATAAAAGGGTGTATTTTTTTATAAATATTTTTAAGATATTGCTATATCTTAATTTGGGGGGCGTAGCCACAAAATGGGGTGGTGAGGAACGAACTACCCCATATCTATCCTCTTCATTTAATATGTATATGGCAAGGCTAACATATTATTTTACACCTCTAAAAAATGTGGAAAAAAGTACATTAATATATATAGAGTAGGATAGGTTCGCAAAGCTCACCTACCCTAGTTGCCTATTCGGCAACTAAGGACTTCTTATAAATATCTATTAATCAATCTGTTTATCAATAAACGGGCTTCCAGCCCTATTATTCCAAGGTGAGTTAATATATCAAAAATCTTTTTCTTGTTTTATTTAATATGAAAATAAAAAAATAGTAGAGCTTCAAGTTCTACTATTACATACTACCTAAACTTCTAATTTATATAAATTCCTATAATTCTATATGGGTGACTTATAGACCTCCAAGTTTACCCATAGCCTTACATAATTAAGGAGGTATTTTTATGGAAAAAATAGATGAAGGATTTTCAGTTAATCAGAATACAATAGAACTCTATGAAAAATCTGTAACTTTATTTTACTCTCTAAAAACTGGAGATATAAAATTGTATGCTGGTGGAATACAGGATATGGATTTTTTCGGAAAAGATAAAGATGATTACAATTATGGATATATAGTTGTAGAGAAGGATGATTTCCTATTAAATAACTTAGAAAACTTTAGAGTTATAGATGGAGAGCTTCAATTAAAAGAAGATTCATTTATATCTAAATATGTAATGAGATAAGGAGAAATGGTTATGAAAATTAAAAACAGGATTGTTACTATAGAGATAGAGGATAATGATATTTTAAATAAAAATTTAAAATCTAATTTATTTGAACTTCTTGATAAACTTCCATTTGAAAGTGAAGTTATGATTGATGCTTCAAATTTAGAAAATGATGAACTTGTTTCTCTTGTTGTTGATATGGTTTATGAAAGAGAAAGAATAAATCACCACCCTAAGAGGATTAGCTATAAAAGAGCATACAGAGAATATCATTTATTCGAGTAGAGATAGACTACTATCTCTTTTTTACATATCTAACAAAGATATAATATTTTAAATCTAAAGGAGAATGATTGTTATGGAAATTAAAAATGTAGATGGATTATATTTAATAAAAGTTAAAGAAAGTGATACTGTTGATTCTATTAAAGAAGAACTTAATAAACTGTCTAATGGAATTGAAATAAATGCTGAAATTCCATTTGATGGTGATTGTATGAATTTTGATAATAATTTTATTGGTGCTTTAAGGGGTATAAATAAAGATTTTATCATAAAGACAGACTTTTATAATGTGGACTATGAAGAATCTAGTTTTGATAATGAATTAAATGAAGAAAAAGAAGAAGATACTAAAATGACAATAAAATTAAATGATTTAGAAAGATTTGCAGAGTCAGTTAATAAATATAGACTTAATATAAGTGTAGAAGATTTTATGAGTGGAGATTTTAAAAACAAAATTCATAAATTTATAAATAGTGTGCCAAAGGGTTTATTTGTAAATATAGGTGTAACTTTGGAATTGTATAAGCTAATTGAAGAAAATTATAAATATAAAGAAATGATTTTAGATGAAATAGATAAATACAAAAATGATTATTTTGTAATTGTAGATACAATCAAGGGATAGATTTACTATCTCTTTTTACATATCTAAATTTAATTAAAGGGAGAATGGGTTATGTTTGATGATATATTAGAACAAGTTAATGATAGTGTTAAGTTTAAGTTGCTTTTATTAGAAAGTATTATTAATGGACTTAGAGCAAAAGAAGATTCTATGAGTGAAGAAATGAAAGAAGGATATAAAGAAATTATAATAGAGCTTTCAGTTGACATAATGAATATGATTTTAAGGGGTAACTTCTAGTTACTCAATACATAAACCGTTAGTATTTTTACTTAACGCTAGTGGATAAAAGTTAATCCTTTTTAATTTTATTTAAAAAGGAGATTGAAGAGTAATGAACAGAAAGTTTTTAGACAGAAAGATAAGTACATTTGAAGCTATGTATTTCTTTGTAGTTGCAATGATAGTTATAGATGCTATAAAAGTAACTCTATAATTAAATTATTAGAGATAGTAAATCTATCTCTATTACATATATTTACAATATATGTGTAACATAACAACATTTAATATTCTCTTTTTTATTTGAGTGGGTTTTGTATTTTCCCCACTCTCATTTTTACATAAATCATTAACTATTGTGGTTAGATTTATATAATATAACTATAAGGTGATGAGCCTTTTATAAAAAATAAAAATAGATAGGGTAGTAACATAACGATATGAAAAACTTCTAAAAATATAAATACAAAGGAGTATATGTTATGTTACAAAATTTAAAAACTGTAAAAGTACAAACTATAAATTCGAGAGAAGTTGCAGAGATGATGGAGGTTAGACATGATAGCCTTTTAAGAAAAATTGATTCTATAATATCAGTTCTTAACCACCACAATTTTGCGTTGATTGATTACTTTATAGAATCAACTTATATTGCTGGTAATGGTGAAGCTAGAAAATGCTATGAAGTTACGAGAAAGGGCTGTGAAATGCTGGCTCATAAAAGTACTGGTGATAAAGGTATTCTATTTACTGCAAAGTATATAGAAAGATTCCATGAGATGGAAAATCAAATAAGAGATTCTTATATGATAGCAGACCCCATACAAAGAGCTTTAGCATGGGCAGAAGAAGAGAAACAAAGACAAATTCTTGAAGCAGAAAACAGAGAAAAGCAACTTCTAATTGAAGAGTACAAGCCCAAAGCAGAAGTTTACGACACTATATTAGATACTAAAAGTAACTTATCTATTGGAGAATATTCAAAATCTATTGGATTAGGTTCAAGAAGGTTGTATAGTATTTTGAGAGATAGAGGTATATTTCTATCTAGTAAGAGCCGTTGGAATGAACCAGCCCAAAGATATATAGATGGTGGAATATTTAAGATACAATTCTATCCTCATAATGGAATAATGGTAAGAAAGGTAATAGTTACTGAAAAGGGAGCTTTGTGGCTTACAGAAAAATTAAAGAAAAATGGTTATATAGAGTAGATTAATTTCTACTCTTTTTTGTTTTAGGAGGTAAATAATAATATGAAAAACGTTGAAAACATTGATTGGAACTTATACAAAGGAAAAGAAACTGATAAAGGTAAAAAAACTTATATGAAATTCATTAGTTGCTTTAATGATAATGGCTGGAAATTGGTTAGTGATTATATTGATAGTTCTAGTCCAGTTGATATTGAATGTGAAAATTGCCATAAAGTGATTAATGTTAAGCCAAGCCCATTTTCTTATAGGAGTAACAAATTATGTAAATATAGAAAGATTAATGAACAAGAGGATGATTTAGATATAGAGTTAGACCTAGATAACAGTAAGTTGTTTGAAATAGATGACAGCTTATCATTCCCGAAAGGCTACAATACAGTTCTTGGAATACCTCAAAAGAGCGTAAATTTAAAAGAGGAATTGAGAAGAAGTAGGCTGTTAGGACAAATATCGAGAACAGATGATATCTTAGAATTTTCTAAAATTGAAAAGAATAATTAGAGTTAAAATCTCTAATTATTTACATATTTTTAACAAAAATAAATTGAAAAAATTAACAGAGTGATTAATTATCACCAGTAAAAATATATAATATAATTGTAGGAACTATTATTAAAAAGTTACCTTCTTTATATTATATAATATAAGGATTCCAAACTTAGGAAATGGAGATGTGATGAATATGGTATTAAGAGATGAAAGAGGAAGATTTGTTAAAGGGTGCGAAAGCATTAGGAAAGGAATAAAGCAGCCAGAGGAAATAAAGAGAAAGATAAGCAATTCGTTAAAAGGTAGATTTGTTGGAGAGAATCATCCTAAATATGGGAAAGAAGTAAGTGAAGAAACAAGATTAAAACAGAGAAATTCTAATAGGTTTCTTCATAATCCAGAGTTACAAGCTGGAAGTTTAAATCATGCAGCAAAGTCTATAACATTTACTATATTTGAAGATGGAAAAAAGATAGAATATAGTTTTGGCTCAACCATTGAAGGTAAAAAGTGGTTGGCAGACTATTTAGGATTAAAGAGTTACAGAACTATTGAAAATTGGATTTATAGAAATTATATTCCGACAAAATATCAAAATATTTTAATTGATTTTAAGGTAGCTAACTAAGGCTACCACTTACATAGCTTTTTAAAGCTAAATATTTAAAACAAGAAAAAGAGAGGTATTTTTATGTTAAAAAAGAAAAGATTAATTGTTAGAGAAGTAAATAGAGAAGGAGTTATTCAAGAAATTGGTATATTTGAAAGTCCAGTTTTAAATATACTTTTTGAATTAGAAGGAAAAAGATTATTTGATGGTGATGTTGTTGATTATTTAGTTAAAGCACCTATTAGTCCAAGTAATACAAAAAAGGTGATTACAGTAAACGGAGAACAATTTATATTTTGGATATCAACTTCAAGTCAAATGAAAAATAGTGAAGCTTGGTATATAAGAGAGGATAAGGCTCATTTAGTAAAAAGGGTTGAAGATTTATTGAGTACTGGAAAGTTAGAAGGACTAAAGGGGAAATCTGTTTCTATAAATAAAGATATAATTGCTAGACTATCACTTGCATTTAGTGGAAGCTATAAAACAACAATAAAACCTAATATGATTGTTTTGCCAGATGTTGAGTATTCAGTATTTAAAAATGTTACAGTTTTTGAAGAAAATGAGTTAGTAAACAAAGATAATTTTGAAATAAAGGCAACTGCATTTGATGGTTGTGGCTTAATGTCACCTCAAATAGCTGAAAAAATAGCTAGAGATTTAAAAATGGATTATATACCTTCATGGGTTACTATCAGAAGTCCTAAGATGTGTGTCAAAGGTTTATTGACTAATGTTGATTTCATTGAATATTTTAATGATTTCTATGCTGGAGATACAGACTTTTTCAAGAAAATAGGAGAAAATTTCTATATAAAAGATGTGTTTGGACAATTCCAAAAGGTTGATGATAATACAATCATAATAAATCAAAGTATGGCAAAGTGGAATAAGTTTTATAGCTCAATGGAAGAATATAATAAGCTTGTAGATTTAGAATACAGAGATTTATTAGAGTGTTTATATATAACTAAGATAGGAAAGATAACAGCTAAACATTTAACTAAAACAAGTTATCAAAGCTTATGTGCAACTGCGTTAACAAAAGCTAGTCTTTTAAGAATGACACAATCTCAAGTTAACTTCTATAAGAATTGTATGGATATGGATAAGATAGCAGTTATGGAATTGCTAGGATTAGAAGCAAAGGTTAGTGAAATTGAAGAAGATATAGAAGCTACGTTAACTTCTGATAAAATATCAACTTTACTTTCTATAGATTTTGATAGGTTTATAAAATTACCTTGGATAAAGAGAGAAATTTTAAAGATGATAAACAAAAAGATTGCACAATTAAGTACTGGTAAATTCTTAATAGAGGGCAACTTTAAAGTAATGGTTTCAGACCCTATAAGCTTTATGAATTACTGTATGACTAGAGAATTAAAACCTAATTTAAAAGAGAAAGAGTTTTATGTTAATGGTGAAGCTGGAAAGGAAGTAGCAACAGTTAGATATCCAGTTGCATCCCCATTTGAATTAACTAAAGAAAAAATTGTAGCTAATGAACTATTAGATAAATACTGCAACTTTAACGGTGAGTTAATTGTATTTAATGTTGCTGGATGTGATGCACTCATCAAATCGGGTGCAGACTTTGATGGCGATATAGTACAAGTTATATATAACCAAGACTTTATTAACAACATCATTGAAACAGATAGAATTTTCTACAATATCCTTAGTGAACAAGCTAAAACTATTAAACTACCATATAATAGCAGTAATAGATTTAATGAAAATATTAAATATTGTGGAAACTTAATAGGAAGTATAGCTATACTAGGGGCTAGTATAATGGATAAAGCATTAGAAGAAAAATGGATAGAGAATGGTGAAGTTGTTAGCTACCTTGATATTTATAATAGATTTGAAAGAGATTCAGAAAAAACTAGAGAATACCTTTCAAGTTTAAAAAAGATAGAGCAAGAACTTTCAGAAGAGCAACAAAGACAATATTTCCAATCTCAATTTGAAGCTAATATGACAAAGATTAACAAAGTTGTTGAGTTGTCAATGGTTTCAATAGATTCTCCAAAAACTGGTATCATGGCAGATACAGAAGTTCTAAGAAGCTTAAAATCTGAATTTAGAAAACCAAAATTTATGGCGTTTTTAGTAGATAAGGAAATTGATATTAGAAGTTGTTCTTATCACACTTCTTCTCTTAGTGCTTTTAATAATTATGTTTATGAAAGTCTAATTAAACCATTCCAAAATGAATATAAAGAAAACGTAAGAGTTTCTATAATTTCAAATTGTTTATTAGAAGCTATTAGTAACATAAACTTTGTAGAATCTAATGATAAAAATGTTGAAACTATATTCAACACTTTAGAAGAAGCTATAAAAATCTATAGCAACAAAATGAGAGAAATTAATACAGTATCAGTTTTCTTAAATGAAGATAATGAAAGAGTGTATGAATCACTTTCTAAGGAAGAAAAGAGAAGATTAAAAGAACCTATCAATCTAATATGTCAAAAAATTATGATTGATTTAAAGAGTGAATTTTCTAATGAAGATATTTGTATGGCTATATATAAACTTTTAACAAAGGGTTCATCAGTAGAATTTATTTTCAACTTCTGCTTTGACTTAATAGTTTATTGCTTACAATTAAAAGATAGAACAGTAACTCAATTAGTTGCTAATCCTAATGGACAATATCAAGGTTTATTCAATAGTTACGACCTAAAAACATTTACTAAAGAAGGTATGGAAGAAAAGTTAGTAAAGAAACAAAACTTTGAAACTAAGAGATTAATGGAAAAATTAGCTATAAGAATGAGCTTATTAAATCCAGAAGTTGAGAACTTAGGTAATATAACTATAAATGGTTTAGAAGTTATTGAAAATGGTCAAGTAATAGGAAAGATATTTATTGATAGCTTAAATAAAGTTGGAATTGGTTTAGATGCAATTCAAGGTGAAAGAAATGTTCTAGTATTTGAAAAGAATAAGAAAAGTGCAAAGATAGTAATAGAGTAGGTTAATAGCCTACTCTTTCTTTTTTACATAAACATTTAAAATAAAAGAATCTTTTTATTTAATAGTAAATGAATATTATTTAAATAATTAAAATAAAGGGTAAATTTGTTATCTCAAATATTTCTTTTTTTATGAATTGATGTAAAATAACTATTACAAAGAGTTCTTAAATATTTATGAGGTGATTTTTGTGAAAATGAAAAGCGTTTTATATGCAAGAGTTAGTACAGAAGATTTAGAACAAAACAATAGTTATATTCAGCAACAATTATATCAAGATGATAGGTTTGAGATAGTAAAAATCTTTAGTGATAAAGCTAGTGGTTCATCGGTAGATGGGCGTGAGAGATTCTTAGAAATGTTAAAATATGTTGGAATATCTAAGGAAGGAAATAACTATTTTGTTGAACATAGAACGGAGATAGAATGTATTATAGTTGCAAATGTAAGTAGATTTAGTAGAAGTGTGGTTGATGCAAGACTTATTATAGATGCACTACACAAAAATAATGTCAAAGTTTTCTTTGTAGATTTAAATAAGTTTTCAGATGATGCAGATATATTCTTGCAATTAAATATGTATCTTATGATAGAAGAACAATATCTAAGAGATGTATCTAAGAAGGTAAAAGCTGGTATGCAAAGAAAACAATCTACTGGATATATATTAGGTTCAAATAAGATATGGGGATATAACTATGTAACCAAAGATGATGGAAAAGGTTATCTAGTACCACATGAAACAGAGAGTTTAATGGTTAAAAATATATTTAAAGAATATATTTTTGGAGCTGGTACTAGAACACTAGCTAAAAAATATAAATTAGCTTCTTCAACTATTTTAGGAATTTTAAAGAATACAAAATATTGTGGTTATATGGGTTATAATTTAAAAACAGATAATCCAACATATATTAAAAGTCCATTTATAGAGCCTTTAATATCAACTGAAGCCTTTGAGGAAGTTCAGAGAATAATTAAAGGTAGATGTAATTCAGAGAGTGGCAGAGGAAGAAGAATTAAAGTGAGAAACCTAACAGGAAAGATAAAATGTGAATGTGGAGCGAACTACCATTACAAGCAAAGAGAAACGGAATGGTGTTGTGGAAGAGAAGGTGTTGAGGGAAGAACAAAGGGGTGTGGTTCGCCTCAGTTTAATACTAAAATGATAATTCCATACCTAGAGAAAAATATAGATAATATAGAAAAGAATTTAGAATTTAATTTAAATAGAGAGATAAAAGATATTAACATCGGTAGTTTTGATAGATTAAATCAAAGAAAAGAAGAATTGGTTCGACAACAGGATAAGTTGCTTGATTTATATTTAGATGAAGATAAATTAAAAAATATTTCTAAAGAGATGTTAGAGAGAAGGTCAAAATTAATAAAAGAAGAGATTGAAGAAGTAGAAGAGAAACTTGTTATCCTTAATGATATGAATAGTCATTTAAACTCTTTGAGAAGAATTAAGGTAGAATACAAGAATAACATTGAAAATATTAGAAAATTAATTAAGGATAAAAACCTTGATGAAATTGAAAAACTTATAAGTAAAATTCAACTTGAAACTATAGTTAATATCATCAATTTTAGAAAAGAATTAAGAATAAAAGAAATACAATTCTCATGCTTTAATGAATTATATAATACAAATTTTATATTTGCACCAGAACCTAAAAAAGTATGTGATAAGTAATAAATTTATAGTGAGGGTATGTAATAGACAAGACCTGGAGTTCACGCTTCACATGGTATGGAGAGAACTCACTATGATGCTTTAGAAAACACCATAAAACTAATATATTTATATTTAACAAGGTAAAATAAGAAAAATAATTAACAAATTTGAGTCATCTAAAAGTAAAAAATACTTTTAGGTGACTTTTTTTAGATTATTATATAACTATTTATATATTTCACTTAAAAATATAAGATATGAACTACATAATTAATAATTTTTTTACTTGAATTAAGGATTAGCTAATATTAAAATTAATAAAACTAAAATAGTTAATTTGAATTTAACTTTAAATTTTTCCTTAGATAATATTAGGATTAAATGAAACTACATTATAAGGTGATTAATAAATAGAACTTTTGTAAATAATATACTTAAGATAAAGTTGATTGGAGTGTAGAGAATGAAAGAGTTTTTAATAGTAAGTATTTTAGTTTCTACTTTATTCTTAAGTGAAGGATTAATTTATGGAAGTACTTTTTTAGAAAAAGAAGTTGATTTAAACAATGCTACAAGTATTTCCTTAGATAAGGAGTCGTATAAAGATTTGTATTATGTTGGGGAAAAAGCACCTTTAACTAATGAAGAAAAAAAGTTAATAGAGAATTATGCTTTAAAATATAGGGAAAGAGCTATTTTCTTAGATTTAGGCGCTAATATAGATGGATTTAAAGAAATAGGAAAGGAAAGATATTATCAAATAACCTTATATTCTAAAAGTGTAAAAGGTAATGATTTAACGGGAGTAGTAGATAGAGTTCTTATAAATAAAAAGGGAAATGTTTTAAAGGGTGAAAATGGGGAACCTTTAAGTGGAATAGAGGGTCTCATAACAAATTTGAATATAAGCAATAATGAGATTATGGAGTTAGAGAATATTGCAAGAAATTATGAAGCAAAATTAAATAATAAAGATTTAGATGTAGACATATGGGGAGAAAAAGAAATTAATAGTCAGATTTATTATGGAGTTAATATATACTCTAATACTTTGAAAAAAGAAGGAATTTTTGAACCTTTAGAAAAATTATATATAAATAAATCTGGAGAAGTTATTAGAAATACAGAGACTTAGATTAGGAGGGTATAAATGGAATATGGAGATATTAAATTTTTAGTTAGGAAAAGTTTAAATACAGAAGAGGGACTAAATATAAGGCTTAAGATTAAAGATGTTAATTTAAGAGAAATTCAGCTTTATAGGGGTAAAACAAAAATAAACAATATAAAGTGTAAAGAGGAGTTTTATTGCGATTCAAACTTTATATATATTAATAATAAAAGCAGGGATTTGATTTTAGAATATGAGGTTTTAATAGGTAACTTAGGAAAGCATGGAAAAGGTGGAGAAATAGAAGAGGATTTAATAAGCTTTATGGGTGAACAAATACTTCTATTACCAGTTGAAATTCTTACAATGAATGATGACCTAAAATTAAATTGCATCCTAGAAATAGATTTTACCGATCTTATAGAAGATATAAAGAGTGAAGTCTATAGTGAAAAGGATTATAAAAGTATAATACCTTTTAAAGAAAATGATTTTAAGTCAAAGTGTGTAGGGGGGACTTGGAGTGACCTATATGAAATAATGAAGTCTTCATATACCTTTGGCTTTTTTGAAGAAATTGTTTTAAAGAAAGAATATGGAGAAGTACATTTATATAGTAGTATTGAAAATACATTTTTAAATGACAGTAGTAAGGAAGAGCTTGTAAGAAATATAAAGTCTATTTGTGATTATTATTATGATTTATTTAAAATAGATTCTCTAAATAAGAAAGATTTGAATATAGTTTTACTTAGAAAGAGCAAAAAGGAGAACTCTTATATATTAGGCGGAAGCGGAAAAAATGTTATAAGTGCTACTTTTGATATGAATAAAAAGAGAGATTGGCAATTATTATCCCATAGAATATTTCATGCCTTTATGGATGATCTTTTAAAATCAAGAGTTTATCATCTTCCTCCAAATCTTTGGTTAACAGAGGGGTTAGCTACTTATTATGAAAACTTAGCTTTAGAATCCTTAGAAGAGGGATTAAAAGAAAGACTAGATATAAAGTTTAAAAAGGAAATGGCAATTTTATATACTAGATATTTATATATGACTTTAAAAGAGCCAAGTAGATTTAGAATAATTCCTATGGAAGAGGGAAGCATAAGAAGTCATGGTAAAATAGAGTTTTTACATTATACAAAGGCTCCCTTATTAGTATATTTTATAGAAAGCTTGAAGAATTCATGTGGTAATAAACATGAAATAATAGAATATTTAATTAATAACAAAGACAAAAGTTTTTCTATGCAAAATCTTTTTTATAATCTGTTAGGTTTTAGGTGTGATAGCTTTGCATCTAAATATTTATTTGGAAATAGTATAATTCCTCTATGGGATTTAAAAGAACATTTAGATGATAAAGAGGTTATTTGTAACTTACAGGAATATGAGTATATTTTGTGGACATGGTTTTTAGGAGAAGAAGAAAATTATATTAAAGATGATCTTAGGGAATATAACAAAAATATTGAGGAAATCATAAGCCTTAGAAATATTAATATTTATAATTCTTATTTAACAAAGGAAATTGAGGGTTATTCTAAGGAATTAAGCTTTTTATTAAAGGCTTGGATCATTAGAAGTAATATATGTAGTGTTTTTTCTCAAGATGAAAATATTAGATATAAACTTTTAAAGGATAAAGAGAATCTTAGAATTTGGAAGGAATTTGTACAGCAATCCATAAAAAATAAGGTGAATATATAAGATAAGGCATATATTAATTTTATGAAGGTTATAATATGATCTTTTAGTTATAATATAAAATATTTAATAAATCAACATAATATATAAAGCTAATAAAATAATATAAATGAGCTTTTAGTAAAGTTAATATTATTATATTAACTTTATAATAAATACATTATAAGCTTATTCATTATGTCTAAATATAAAAATATATAAAGATAAAAGTTAAATATAAATAATTTTAATAAGGGTATTTTATAAGAAGTGAAATATACTAAATAATAGTAGCAATTTATTTATGATATAATAATTTATGAAATAATTATATTTAAGAGTAGTAATATTTTTGTTTACAACTTTAAAGAATCTGATATAATAGAGTTTGTTATTTAAAATGAAATATTTTATTGCTATGATGAAGAAGAGTACATAAGTAATTATTTTAAAGCGATTTAGGGATGGTGAGAGCCTAAAAAGTAATCTTATAGAAAGAAGCTTCGGAGCTTAGACTGAAAATCTTAAATTTTAAGGAGTAGGTCTAGGGGTAATTCCCTTAATTGATTATGAGTGAGTTAGCTTAGCTAACTAATTTAGGTGGTAACGCGGAAGTTAAGTCTTTCGTCCTAATTTTTAGGACGAGGGACTTTTTTTATTACATAAATTTAGAAAGGAAAGTGAAAAGAATGAGTTATGAAAATTTAGCTAATTTAATATTCCCAAACATAGACAAAACACCGGAATATTATTTTGAAAAATATCCAAAGAGAGATTTAAAAGAAGGGGCTAAAGTATTAAGATATGCACCAAGTCCAACTGGATTTCAACATATAGGAGGAGTTTTTGCTTCATTAATAAATGAAAGATTAGCTCACCAAAGTGGTGGAATATTCTACTTAAGAATAGAAGATACTGATCAAAAGAGAGAAGTTGAAGGTGCTATAGATGATACTATAAAAACTATGCATAACTTCGGAATGGATTTTGATGAAGGAATAACTGGTGAAAACTCAGAAAAGGGAGCTTATGCACCATATAAACAAAGTCAAAGAGCTGATATATACAGAGCTTTTGTTAAGGATCTTTTAAGAAAAGGATTAGCTTATCCATGTTTTATGACTTCTGAAGAATTAGAAGCTTTAAGAGAAAAACAAATTGCAGAAAAATTAACTCCAGGATGTTATGGAGAGTTTGCTAAATATAGAGATTTATCACCAGAAGAGGCTATAAAGAGAATTGAAGCTGGTGAAAGTTATGTTATAAGAATGAAGTCACCTGGAAATCCTGAAAAGAGAGTTGTTGCTCATGACATGATAAAAGGAGAGGTTTCATTCCCAGAAAATCTTCAAGATGTAGTAATAATAAAAGGTGATGGTCTTCCAACTTATCACTTTGCTCATGCAATAGATGATACATTAATGAGAACTACTCATGTTATAAGAGGAGAAGAATGGTTATCATCACTTCCAATACATCTTCAAATGTTTGAAGTTTTAGGAGTAGAAGCACCTAAGTATGCTCATATTCCAACAATAATGAAAATGGATGGAAGTTCAAAAAGAAAATTATCAAAGAGAAAAGATCCAGAAAGTGCAGTAAGTTATTACAGTGAAAAAGGATATCCATCTCAATCAGTTATTGAATATCTTTTAAATATAATAAACTCAGCTTTCGAAGAGTGGAGAGCAGAAAATCCAGATGCAGATTATCATGATTACAAGGTTGAACTAGATAAAATGAGTAAGAGTGGAGCTTTATTTGATTTAGTTAAATTAAATGATGTAAGTAAAGATGTTATCTGTAAAATGAAACCAGAAGTTGTTTATGATTTATATACAAACTGGGCTAAAGAATATGATAAAGAAATGTATGATTTAGTTACTTCTAAAGAAGCTATGATGAAAGAAGTATTCAATATAGATAAAGAAGGTCCAAAGCCAAGAAAAGACTTTGCTAAATGGGATGAAGTTAGAGAAAAAATATTCTACTTCTTTGATGAGTTATTTGATAAGGAAACAGCTAATGATGTTGAATTACCGAAAACTTTAGAATTAGAAGAAGCTAAGAGAATAATAGAAGCTTACGAAAAAGCATATAACTTTAATACAGATAAGGATACTTGGTTCTCAGATTTAAAAGAAGTTGCTGTAGAATTAGGATATGCTACTGATAGAAAGAAATATAAAAAGAACCCAGAAGAATATAAGGGAATGGTTTCTGATGTTGCAGGTGCTGTAAGAGCAGCTTTAACTCACAGAGCTAATACTCCAGATCTTTATACAATAATGCAAATTATGGGAGAAGAAGCTGTAAGAGAAAGATTTAAAAAATTCTTATCTCTATAATTTGATTTTAAGAGGTTTTAACACAATGCTAATAAAAAGCTTGCAATGTTAATTTTTTAGTGGTATAATTAGAACATAACAGAAAAAGCTTTAAAAGATGAATAAAATTTTCCTTAAACTTAAAGAAAATTTTTATTAATCCATTTAAATCTTTAAATTTAAGGAGGATGTCAAAATGGCAGATAGAACATTAAAATGTAAAGACTGTGGAGCAGATTTCATATTCACTGAGGGAGAGCAAGCTTTCTACAAAGAAAAAGGATTTGAAAATGATCCAGTAAGATGCTTAGATTGCAGAAGAGCAAGAAAAGCTCAAAGAAACAATAGATAATAATTTGTTTATTATAAGGTTGTAAGATTAGTCTTACAACCTTTTTTATTTTTATAATAAAAAATTCTTCCTAAATTGAAAGTATGTATAATTTTTAATATATAGTGAAAAATCTATATTGTTATTAAATAGAGGTTGGAAATTTTAAAGTAAATCATTTTTCTAAAAGAGCTAAAATCAATATTGATTTTAGTTTAGTATTATAATTAATTTTGGAGGTGTTTTATATGGAGATATATACTATAGGACATTCTAATTATGATTTAAGTAGACTTGTTGACATGTTAAATAAATATAATATAAATTGTGTAGTTGATATAAGGGGAATACCTTATTCTAAATATAATGTGCAATACAATAAAGAAGCAATTCAAAAAACTTTAAATGACTTAGGATTTACATACATATATATGGCAAAGGAATTTGCTGCAAAGAGAGATAGTAAAATATCTTACAATAAAGAAGGCTATGCTGATTTTCATAAGGTTATTAACGAGGAATCTTTTAAAAATGGAATAGAGAGACTTAAAGTAGGAATAAGTAAAGGATATAGAATAGCTTTATTAGGTGCTATGCAGGAACCTGTAAGATGTCATAGGAGTATATTAGTCGGAAGAGAATTAGAAAGATATGGATTTAAGGTTAATCATATACTTCATGATTATTCAATATGTGATCAAAGAGAAATAGAGAATATGCTTTTAGATAAATATTTTAAGGATAGAGGGCAGATTACCATAGATTCACTTATAGGAAATGAAAAGAGTGAAGAAGAAATGATAGAAGAAGGATATGATTTAGCAAATAAAGAAATTGGATATAGAATGGAAAAGCTAAAATAGTAGTTTAGAATAACTACTATTTTAGCTTTTATTAATTAAAGTTTAATGGTAGGTGGAATGAATAAAGGTTAATTTACCATGATATTTTATTTTTTATTTAGTTGAAGATTTCCAATGATGAACAAAATCCTCAAGGATTTTTCTAAGTACGGTTCCTATTTCTGAGTAGGCATCATCATCTAAATTAGCTAAAGATATTCTTACTGACCATTCAGGCCCTTGGAAACCACCACCGCTTAATAAGACAATAGATGATTCTTCAGCTAATTTATATAAAACATCTACAGGTTTATAATTTGATTCTAAGTAATTTGCAAATTCAGGACCATAATTTTTAAGAGCCCATTGCAATAAATCAAACTCAGCATAATATGACGCATCATATGGATTTTCTTTAATTGGCAAGTCTAGTCCTTCAAATAATAATTTTTGACGTCTATGGCATATATCAATGGTTTGATTTTTATATGTATTTTCTTTATCAACTAAAGAAAATGCAGAAAAGAAGGCCATTTGCACCTGTTGAGGAGTGGAAAGCCCAGCAGTGTGATTTAGTGCTACTTGACGGCTATCAGCAACTATTCTATCAATAAATGGAATTTTTTCTGGGTCTGTTGATAGAGACTCATATCTTTTATTTACCATTTCCTTTTTCTCACTAGGTAGTTCACTTATTAGTTTATCAAATATATTATCTTCATAAAGAGCCAAGGTACCAAGCCTCCAACCAGTTACTCCAAAGTATTTAGAATATGAATAAACACCTATGGAGTTATGAGGAAGATCTGCTACTAATGATTGAAACTTATTAACGAAGGTTCCATAAACATCATCAGAAATTATCATTAAATTTGGATTATAGTTAGTAACTATATCCTTTAAAAGCTCCTTACTTTTATCATGAATTGCCATAGAAGGAGGATTGCTTGGGTTAACTAAAAATAAAGCTTTTATTGATGGATCTTTTAATTTGTTTAATTCCTCCTCTGGATACTGCCAAGTATAGCTTCCTTCTTCATTTATTTCACTAGCATGAATATATATACTTTCTAAATCATATCTAGGGAGTTGAGGAATTTCTAAATAAGGAGTAAAAATAGGTGTCATTATAGCTATTTTATCTTTTCTTTGAAGTAACTCATTTGCTATTAAGGAATCAAAAATATAGCACATAGCGGCAGTAGCACCTTCAACAGCAAAGAGTTTGAATTTTTTTGAAGGTGGAAGATAACAAAGTTCTTTTAAAAGATAATCATGAACTATAGCTTCTATATGAGGAAGCATTCTATCTGGATAGGGATAATTATCTCCAATGATTGCATCACATAATTCATAGAGAAAATCATCAGGATTAAATCCTTTTTCCTTTATGCCATAGTCAATTATTTTTTCTAATAATTCAATGGCTGGAAAACTTTTGTTTTCTTCTAGAAATTTTAAAAATCTATTATATATTCCTTCTTTATGAGGAATTCCAGCTAAATCACAAGATTCAAAGGTTCTTTTTGTTTCAGATACAGCAAAATGACCAAAGGTAAAAAAGGCATCACGTGGTGTAGATGCTGTCCAGTTAGGATTTCCACGTCCAGCATCTAAAAGAATATGGGCACTTTTTTTGTCCTTAGCTAAATCTATTAATTTATTTTTAAATTCAAAGGGACTTATTTTTCCATATATTTTTTTTAGTTCTTCTAATTGTAGATTTTTATTTGTCATTGTAATTCCTCCTAAAATTGTGCTTAGTCATAGTATAGGTATAAAGAGGAATTTCTATAATAATAAAATAAAAAAGGGCATGTATCAAAATAAGTTTTATTAGTATATTTGATACAGCCACTTTTTAGTGATTATTTATTTGACATTGCTTGAAAAATTTCTAAGAAAAATTCTTCAAGTTCATTTATTTTCTTTTCAAGGTTACATACACGTTCTTCTAAAGATTTATCCCTATTACTTTCTAAGGAATCAGAGTTTATATTTTTTATAAAATCTGAATTAAGTTTTAAATCTCTAAAGTCTTTTTTTAAGTCTTCTAAGGAATAGTCATTTGAATTTAAAAAATTTATTTCATCTAAGTCACAATCTACTTTAGGAATTCTTCTTCTACCTTTAAAGTTTTTAGGTATTTTTATTTCAAAAGGTAACTTGCTTTCACTGTTAAGACCATGAGAAGTTGTTTCTATTTTATCATTCACAGGAAGTTTTTCTATAGCAACTTCTTCTAATATAGTACTATTTGTAGATTTTATGTTGACTTCTTTCTTATTAAAATTATCATTACATTCTATCTTAGAAGAAGATTTATTTTCTTTCTTTTTAATTAAAAATATTTTAGAAAAACTATTTTTAAAATATGAAATCATTCTTTTAATTAGAGTTTTCTTTTTCTTCTTTTTTCTTCTAGCTGTTCTAGATACTCTAGGAATTTCTAAAGTCATACTTTGAGAAGTTTTAGTATTATCCTCTAAATTATCTTCCTTAGTAACACTAACTTTTTCAGATGTTTTAATTTCAGGTAATAATATATTAGTAGTTTCAATATCTTTTATGTTTAATTTTTCATTTATAGAATCTATTATAGATTGAACATCCTCACGTTCTGGTGTTTTAGGAAGGGAGGATTTACTTGTTTCAACTGAAGGCTTTATATCTATTGAAGTAGATTCTTCTTTATCCTTTTTAAAATAACCATCTATACTATCAAAGAAAAAACCTTCTTCATTCATAAATTTTATTATATCTTTCTTTTGTATATCTATTTTTTTTGAAAGCTCTTTAAGAGAAATTCCATCTAGAACTAAAGAGTTATTTATTAATTTAACCTTATCTGAATTGTTCATATTTTTAAAGCTTATTTTTTTGTTACTCATAATTTCTCACCCTTAATACAAATATAAATTATGTCAATAGTAATGTGAGCTTTGCCATATTACAAAAGTTTCTAAAAATATTATAAAATAAAAACGAAGAATTTGAAATATATTACAATTAAAATAGGGAAAAATTTCAAAGATTTTTACATAATATATATAATTTTTATATATATTATAATTTAATTCTCATTTAATGAAGAATTTAGTAAGAAAGATTGTTGCTAAAAAATAGATACAAATGTAAAATAATATTAGAAATAAATTAAATCAAATTAAAGTTATACTAAAAAGGAGAATAAACATGAATATAGATGAATTAACAAAAAGAATAAATGAATTACACAAGAAGCATAAAGAAGAAGGTTTATCAGAGGATGAACATAAAGAAAGAGAAGAACTTAGAAAAGAATATATAAATAGATTCAAAAGCAACTTAAGAGAACAGTTAAAAGGAATTGAGCCGAAAAATAAGAAAAATTAAGGGTGATTTATGTGGGTGTTACAATAGAGAAGTTAATAAAGGATTTTAGTTTAGAGGTAATTCAAACTGGCGAAGAGAATGTCCCTATAAATGTTAGTGATGTAAATAGACCAGGATTACAATTAGCTGGCTTTTATAACTATTTTGCTCCAGAAAGAATTCAAGTTATAGGGAAAGCTGAATGGAGCTTTTTAGAAGATATGTCTCCAGATCTTAGGAAGAAAAGATTAAATAAATTTTTTTCCTTTGATATATCTTGTCTTATAATAACTAGAGGTTTAGAGATACATGAGGAACTTTTAAAAGCAGCTAGAAAGAGAAACTTATGGATTCTTAGAAGTGACATGGTAACTACTAAGTTTATAAGTAAAATCACTATGTATTTATCAGATAAAATGGCTCCTGAAACAAGATTACATGGGGTTCTTGTTGATGTATATGGTATAGGAATGTTAATCACAGGGGAAAGTGGTATAGGTAAAAGTGAAACTGCTCTAGAACTTATTAAAAGAGGACATAGATTAGTAACAGATGATGCTGTTGATATAAAAGAAATAGATGGAGATTTAATAGGTAGATCGCCAGAGATAACTTTTGGAATGCTTGAAGTTAGAGGTATGGGAATAATCGATGTATCAGCACTATATGGATTAAGTTCAATTTTAAATTCTAAGCAAATAAAAATAATAATTCATTTTGAGCATTGGAAAGATGATGGAGATTATGATAGATTAGGTGTAAACGACGAATATCAAGATATATTAGGGGTTAAAGTTAAAAAATTAAGGGTTCCAATAAGACCTGGAAGAAACATAGCAGTAATAATAGAAGCTGCAGCAGCTAATTATAGATATCAACGTATGTCAGACATTTCACCAGTTGATATAATTGAAAAAAGAATGCTTGAAAGTATGGAAAAAGAGAGTAAAATTTAATAAAAAGTATAAACTATAACCATATCAGAATTAAAGGTGATGATATGGTTATATTTAATATTGAGGAAAATTTTAAAGTAGTTGAAGAATGGAAAAAGGATGAGTTTCCAGCATGGATTTTAATGGAAGAAGATGAAGTCAATCTTTTAGAAAAAATGTTTTCTTATGAGTGTATAAATGAATGTATTGACTATAAACAGGAACAAAGAATAGACTGTTTCAAGGATTATACATTTATTTTAATTAATATAATAGAGCAAGTTGAAAAGCAAATTATCTCTAAAGAACTTGATATATTCTTAGGAAAAAGTTTTATAGTTACTGTTTATAAGAGTAATATCTCACTTCTATATGATTTAATTGAAGACATAAAGGAAGAAAAGAACTGTCAGTTATTTAAATTAGATAAGAGCCCCTCTATTATTCTTTATTACATTTTAGATAGGATTATAATAAATAACTATAATATAATATCTGATTTAGAGACTGAAGGAGATAAGATTGAGTTAGAAATCCTTAAAGATCCTGAAAGCAAACATTTAAATTCCCTATTATTTATAAGAAGAGAAGCTTATAAGCTTAGAAAACTTATAAAGCCAATTAGATATATTGGAGATACCCTTGTTATAGATGAAAATGAAGTCATAGGAGAAGGGAATAAAGTTTATTTTAAAAATATAAATAGTAAAATAGAAAAGTTAATTACATCCTTAGATACCTTATCACAGGAGTTAGCAATTGTAAGAGAAGCCTATGAATCAGAACTAGCCAACAAGACAAATGAATTAATGAAGGTATTTACAATAATAACAGCAGTTTTTTTACCTTTAGAATTAATAACGGCTATATTTTCTATGAGTTTTGAATCTATGCCCTTTAAAACATGCCCTTATGGATTTTATATTTTAGTTTCTATATTAAGTTTAATGGCTATAATCTTGCTACTAATATTTAAAATAAGAAAATTTCTATAGTTTGACAAAATATTACCAAAAATATAGAATTGAATTAGAAGATAAAATAGATTGGAGGGCTATATTATGAAAGATGTAAAAGTTTTAAAAAAAGAATATGAAAATGCTTGGACTAAATATGAAGAGGAGGATTTAAAACAGGTATTTTCATTAAGTGATAGATATAGGGAGTTCATGTCAGTTGCTAAAACTGAAAGAGAATGTGTTAAGGTTTTAGCTCATATGGCAGAAAGTAAAGGATTTAAAAATTTTTATGAAGTTATTAAAAATGGAGAAAAAGTGACAGCTGGGGATAAACTTTATTCTATAAACATGGATAAAACAATAACTTTAATAAAAGTAGGTTCAGAACCATTAGAAAAGGGATTAAGAATAATAGGAGCTCACATAGATTCTCCAAGAATGGATGTTAAACAAAATCCATTATATGAAGATTCAGGATTAGCATTATTAGATACTCATTATTACGGAGGAGTAAAAAAATATCAATGGGTAACTATACCTCTTGCAATACATGGAGTTGTTGTAAAAAAAGATGGAACTAAGGTAGATATTAAAATAGGAGAAGATGAAAATGATCCTGTTTTAGGAATTTCAGATCTTTTAATCCATTTATCAGCAGATCAATTAGATAAAAAAGGAGCTAAAGTAGTAGAAGGAGAAGACCTAAATATTTTAGTTGGAAGTATGCCATTAAAAGGAACTGAGGAAAAAGAGGCTGTTAAAGCTAATATATTAGTTTTATTAAATGAAAAATATGGCATAACTGAGGAAGATTTTGTATCAGCTGAGTTAGAAGTAGTTCCTGCTGGTAAGGCAAGAGATTATGGATTAGATAGAAGTATGATTTTAGCATATGGTCACGATGATAAAATATGTGCATATACTTCAGCAGAGGCTTTAATGGATTTAGAAAATGTTGATAAAACATGTGTAGCATTATTAGTTGATAAAGAAGAGATAGGTAGTGTGGGAGCTACAGGAATGCAATCAAGATTCTTTGAAAATATAATTGCAGAACTTATGGATAGAAAAGGAGAATATTCTGAATTAAAACTTAGAAGATGTCTTCAAAATTCAATGATGTTATCAGCTGATGTTACTGCAGCTTTTGATCCAAACTATCCTTCTGTATGTGAAAAGAAAAACACAGCTTATTTTGGACATGGAGTAGTATTTAGCAAATATACAGGAGCTAGAGGAAAAGCAGGTTGCAATGATGCTAATGCAGAATATATAGCTCACTTAAGAAATATAATGGATAAGAATGGTGTTGTATGGCAAACTGGAGAGCTTGGAAAAGTAGACCAAGGTGGCGGTGGTACAATCGCTTATATATTAGCTCAATACAATATGGAAGTTATAGATTGTGGAGTAGCATTACAAAATATGCATGCGCCTTTAGAAGTAGCATCTAAAGCAGATTTATATGAAACTAAAAAATGTTATAAGGCATTTTTTGAAGAAGCATAATTAATCAGTTAAGAAAGGCTGTATCAAAATATCTAATCTAATATATATGATTTAGAGTATATTAGATATATTTATGGTACAGTCCTTTTTATATTAAAATAATTTGTTTGATAAGGATTTATATATGAATAAAGTATTAAAGGGGAATTTAATTTTTTTAAGTTTTATATTGTTAGTAACATTAATTTTTATAGAAAGATATAATGGTGAAAATATTCTTTTAATTTTAAGTTTGATTTTTTATCTTGAAATAATATTTATAACAAGGAAATTTCTTAAATACATAAATTTAGGTCAAGCTATAAAAAATAGGAGTATTTTTAGTAGAGAACACAAGAATAAAAATAAATTTATTAATAAAGTTTTGTTAGAGGAGAAATTAGACCCTCTAAGCAATGTATTTACTAGATTTGAATTTAAAAATGATCTTGAAATGTGGAAAGGAGAATATACACTTTTCCTAATTGATTTAAGAAAATTTAGTTTAATAAATGATGCTTTAGGCAGAGGTAAAGGAGATGAAGTTTTAAGGGAGTTTGGTAAGGGATTAAATAATATATCAAAAAGCTTAGCTTCTAAAAATTTATATGGAGTATATGGAGGAGAAGAATTTTTAGTTGCAATTAATAGTAAAAATAAAGAAGATATAATAGAAGTTTTAAATAAGCTAGATAATTTGAAAAAAATAAGATTAAATAGCCTTAATAAAGAAATTAAAATGGAATTTAATATAGGATATTCTATAAATTTAGGAAATAAGAGTTTTGAGGAAATAATTGAAGAAGTGTTTTTTGCTAAGGAAGGAGCTAAAAAAGAAGATTTTATATATGTTATAGAATATACGGAAGAACTAAGGAGTATAAGAAAAAAGAATAATTTAATAATAAGAGATATTAAGGATTCATTGATAAATAAAAAGTTATATACTGTTTATCAACCTCAAATATCATCCTTAGATGATAAAATAAAAGGTTATGAGACTCTAATAAGATGGAATCATGAAACTCTAGGCTCTATATCAGCTAGTGATATAGTTAAAACCTTAGAAGAAATAGATGCTATTAAGGATTTGGATTTATATGTTTTTGAATCAACCTGTGAATTTCAAAGTAGGTTAATTCAAAATAATATTGAGTTACAATGTTCAGTTAACATATCAGTAAACACCTTAAAACATAGAGGGGTAGGATATAATCTTTATAAGATAAGTAAAAATTATAACCTTAAACCAGAAAATATTACCTTAGAAATTTTAGAGAATGCTAATTTAGAGGTTAGCGGAAATGCTATAAATGAAATTATTAAGCTTAAAAAATATGGATTTAAAATATCTATAGATGATTTTGGAAAGGGATATTCATCTATAAATAGAGTATTAAAGATACCTTTTGATCAAATAAAAATACCAAAGGACTTTATATCAGATATACCTAATAGTAAATATATAGCCATAATAAATTCAATTTCAAATTTTGCTAAGACTTTAGGAGCTGAACTTGTTATTGAAGGTGTTGAAAGCAAAGAATACTATGATTTTTTTAAGTTATTAGATTTTGATGTTATTCAGGGTTTTTATTTTTCAAAAGCATTAAATGAAAAAGAATTCTTAGAATATGTAAATAATTTAGGTGTAAGTGTGTCAATATAGGATTATTTAAATTTATAAAAGTTAATTTATTGTTTAATTTAAGTTATTATTTCAATATGTTCTTATTTAGGATATAATTAATTGTGTAAATGTTTAAAGAAGAAAGGAAATTTTACGAAAATAAACATAGTTACTTTGTTTGTTTAGGGAAAAAAAAGGGGAGAGTCAAATGAAAATAGCATTAATAGCACATGATAAGAAAAAAGAAGAAATGATAGAGCTTGCAAAAGATTTTGAAGATAAGTTAAGTAAACATATACTTGTTGCAACAGGTACTACAGGACTTAAAGTTATGCAAAATACATCTTTAGAAGTTAAGAGATGTAAAAGTGGCCCACTAGGGGGAGATCAAGAAATAGGAGCAATGGTAGCAAACCATGATGTTGATATGGTAATTTTCTTAAGAGATCCATTAACAGCTCAACCTCATGAACCAGATATTAGTGCATTACTTAGACTTTGTGATGTTTACAAGGTTCCATTAGCTACAAATACAGAAAGCGCTAAGCTTATAATGGCTGATATATAATATAGAATATAATAAAAAGTTCATAGAAAAGGTACTTTCTTATATTAAGTTACTTCATGGTTGAAAAATAAAAATTCCATGATTAAACAATATAAGGAAGTATTTTTTTATTAGAAAAAGATTAGATAATAACCATAAAATCCTACCAAGAATATAATGAATTATAAAACATTAAAAAAGGAAGCGATTATATGCATGATTGGAGTATGTTAAAGAACTATAGATTATGGTTAGCTATCTTTGCTTTAATACCTTTAATACTTGAAGGGTTCAATTTGAGCATTTTGCCGTCAAATTATAATGAAATAGTAACTTTATTTTTATCAATATTAGTTATGGGAGGAATATTAAATAATCCTAATCCTGATAAGGTAGAATTGAAAGAGAATAAGGGATCAGAAAATTGCACAAAAAAAATAACTAGTTCAGAGGGAGAAGAAGAGAAGAAATAGTAATAATCCATTGAATTTAAATTTTTGCTGTATTAAAATTAAAGTATCAGAAGTAATGTGTTGAAGAATAGGAGATGTTTTATATGGCAAAAGAAATAATAAAAACAAACAAAGCACCAGGTGCAATTGGACCTTATTCACAAGGAATAAAAATAGGAGATTTTGTTTATACTTCAGGACAAATTCCACTAAATCCTGAAACTGGAGTAATGGCAGGATCAATTGAAGAACAAACAGCTCAATCTTTAGAAAATATAAAGGCTATCTTAGAAGCTGCGGGAACTTCTATGGATAAAGTAATAAAAACTACAGTATTTTTAAGTGATATGAATGATTTTGTAAGAATGAATGAAGTATATGCTACTTATTTTACAGAAAATCAACCAGCAAGAAGTGCTGTAGAGGTTGCTAAATTACCTAAAGATGCTAAAATAGAGATTGAAGTTATAGCTACTTTAAAATAGTTTCTATATCTTCATAATTAGCAAGATAGGGGAGATTTTACTTATGAATTATAAGACTACAGGAGTTTGTGCTAAGGAGATTAATTTTGAAATCGAAGATAACAAAATAAAAAGTGTTAGCTTTGTAAATGGATGTCCAGGAAACTTAATGGGAGTTTCTAAGCTTGTTGAAGGAATGGATGTTGATGAAGCTATTTCTAAATTAAAAGGAATAGATTGCAGAGGAAAAGGAACATCTTGTCCAGATCAACTTGCAAAAGCTTTAGAAGAATATAAAAAAAAGCTTATAACAAGCACAAAGAGCATATAGTTTAAGTAATTTTTGCTTAAGTTTAATATATTTCTCTAAATAAAAAAAGTGACTATATAAAATTTATATAGTCACTTTTTATTTTATTTATAGTAAATCATTTGATAAAGCAGCTGCTTTAGATAGTTTATTATCTATTGCTATTATTATTTGTCCTGCTTTAGAAATATTACCAACTATAATTCCTCCAACTAAGATGTTGTCTTTGAAGAATAGTTTAGTATATTGACCTTTTGATTCATCTTTAGAACTTATTTTTTCATAAGAAGAATCGTTAAATCTTATTAAACCAGCTGAGAATACATGAGTATTTAAAGCATCTAATATTATAGATGGTGTAAAGTTTTCAAATGCTTTTTCTGCTTCACATGCATTTGCACCAGCAGTTTTACCCATTTCTATAGCAGCAGGCCAGTTTCCGTAAACAAGACCATTAAATTCAGCTACATCTCCACAAGCATATATGTCTTTAATACTTGTTTCCATTCTTTCGTTAACAATAACACCTCTGTTGCATTCAATTCCAGTTTCTTTAGCTAATTCTATATTACTTCTAATACCTGTTGAAACTAGAAGAATATCAGCATCTAAAGTTTTTCCGCTCTTTAAGTTTAAAGAAGTTAATTTGCCATCTTTAGCTATTATTTCAGCACATTCCTCTGATGTTATGAATGTTATTCCGCAATTAGAAACTTGGTTTCTAAAGATATCAGCACCTTCTTGATCTAATTGGTTATTCATAAGATTTGGTAAGAATTCAACTACTGTAACTTCTAACCCAGCAAGTTTCATTTCCCAAGCTGCTTCTAATCCAAGAGGACCAGCACCTATAACAACAGCCTTCTTAGCTTCTTTCATTTCTTCTTTAACATCAAAAGTATCTTTTAAATCTTTAATAGAGTAGATACCTTTAAACTCATGAATATTTTCACAATTTAAAGTAACTTCTTCATTATTATTTTTAACTTTAAATGGTGGAATAAAGTTATGGCTACCATTAGCTAATATAAGTTTAGTATATGGTATTTCAGTACCATCTTTTAAGATTACTTTTTTAGCATCTTTATCTATAGAAGTAACAGTAACTCCTAGTAATTCTTCTATATTATTTTCTTTGTACCAAGAAGATTTAGCTAAGTAGAAGGTATCTAAATTCATTTCTTCATTTAAAAGATCTGAAAGATTTGGTCTTGAGTAAGAAGATACTTCTTCACTTGAAAGTAATTTAACAGAAGCTGTACTATTTATTTCTCTTATTGTTTTAGCAGCGTAGAATCCAGCAGCTCCATTACCTATAATAACGAAGTTATCATCAGTATCATTCTTTTCAAAAGTATCCATTTCCACTTCTATAAATTGTTCTTTTCCAGCTCCACAAACAGGGCAAATTTCAGGACATACTGGGCTTTCGAATATTTCACCACAAACTAAGCACTTCCAGTATCTTGTTTTACCATTTCCAGTTAATACTTCTTTAGTTTCTGTAGCATTATTTGGAGCATAATCAAGTTCCTTTTCTCCAAACATAGTTCTTGAGAAATCTCTACCAAATTCAAAAGCTTCTTTTAATTCAGTTGTTGATGGTTTAAACTTAATTCTTAAACCAGGTCCAAATATATTCATTTTTAATTCTTTTAATCTAGCTTCTATTCTTGGAACAGCTTCACCACTCCAACCAAATGAACCAAAGGCTGCAGCATATTTTCCTCCATGAATAATAGGGTTTAAGTTAGCTAAAAGAATTCTAATAGGAGGTAATAATTCTCCAACTATTGTTGGTGATCCAAATAATATACCATCTGATTCTCCTATGTCAGCTAATACATCTTCTTGCTTGCTATAAGTTAAATCATATAATTTAACTTCAACATTGTGCTCAGATTGTATTCCTTTAGCTATTTCTTCAGCTAATTCTTTAGTATAACCATAAGCTGATACGTAAGGAATAGTAACTTTCTTATCTCCATTTATTTTAGGTTTTACTGGAGTACTCCATTCCTTATAAGTATTTATTATCTTCCAAGGATCTTGTCTAAGGATAGGACCGTGACCTGGGCATACAAGTTCTATATCTAAATCTTTAATTTTATCTATAGCTTTTAAAACATATGGTTTGTATGGTCCAAAGATACAATCATAGTAGTATCTTAAGGCATCTAAATATTCTTCTTCATTAGGAACTAAGTCATTAAATACTTCTTCACAAGAATAGTGGCTTCCAAAAGAGTCACAAGTTATTAAAGCTTTATCCTCTGGAATATAAGTGTACATTGAATCTGGCCAATGTAAAAATGGTGCAGAGATAAATTGTAATGTTTTGTTTCCTAATGAAATTGTGTCATTGTCTCCAACAACTATATATTCAAAATCTTTATTAACTATATCTTTTAAGAATTCTATAGCTTGCATTGAACCTATAACTTTAGCTTTAGGAGATAATTCAAGTAATTTTTCAACAGATCCAGCATGATCAGGCTCTGTATGATCAACAACTATGTAATCTATTGATTTAGGATCAATACCTAAGCTATTAAGTTTTGATAAGTAATCATCAAAACATTTTTCTTTTACTGTTTCAAATACAGCTATTTTTTCACTACCTTTAACAACATATGAGTTATAAGTAGTTCCATAAGGAGTGTACATAATAATATCAAAAACTCTTAATTCAGGATCTAAAGATCCAACCCAATAAATATCTTTTTTTACTTCTAAATAATTCATAAAAACACCACCTAATATATGTTAAAATTATAACAATCAAAATCAACTAATATTAATTATTAATTAATACCTACAATTAAATTATATTCTTTTTCATTGAAATGTAAATACTTTTTTTAATAAAATATTAAATTATTTGAGATTATAAAAAAATAATGGTAATTTGGCAGTTAAACCATATTACCATTATTTTAATCATTAATATTATTTTTTATTACAATTATATTTTTTTAGGAATTTTTCAAGATATTCTTCTGGCATACTCATGCATCCAACATGACCATGTCTTTCATCTCCTTCATGATCTCCATGAAAATCTGAACCACATGTTATAAGAAGATCATGATGAACAGCATATGAAATAAAGAAGTCAGTATCTTTTTTAGTATTTTGATAGTAAATAGCTTCTATACCATCAAAAGGAAATGCCATAACTTCCTGTACAGGAACTCTTTTTATAAGCTTTGGATGAGCAAGCACTGTTATAGCATTATTAGCTTTTAATATATTTATTCCTTCTTCTACAGAAATTTTTTTGTTAGGAACATAAGCTGGGCTATCATTTCCTATGAAGTTATCAAATATATATTCCCAATCATAAGGATACCCAGCTTCTATTATGCATTGAGCTATATGAGGTCTAGCAACAACACCTTTTCCCTTTGCTAAGACATCTTTATAATCAAGTTTAATATTAAAATATTTTTCTAAATTAGCTACGATTTTTTTTGCTCTACCTATTCTAGAATCCTTTAATTCATTTAAGAACTTTTGAAAATCTTCGGATTTATAAGAATCATCTCTAAAATATCCTAGTACATGAACTGTAGACCCCTTATGCTCACAACTAAGTTCTATTCCAGGAATAAATTGAATATCTAGTTCTTTTGCGGCTTCTTTTGCTTCATCAAGACCAGAAGTTATATCGTGATCTGTTAAAGCTATTAAGGATATACCTGCTTTTTTAGCTTCAGCAATTACCTCTTTTGGAGATAGTGTTCCGTCAGAAGCTAATGAGTGACAATGAAATTCTGCATTAATATTAATAGTAAACCCTCCTTTAAAACTGAAAAAATCAATGTATGTATAATAATTATTTGAATAATATTGTTAATTTTAAAAAATTTGTAGTATAAATATTTTAACACATAAATGAGAATAAAATAAATTAATTTTTAACTTTAAATTAAGTAATAACAATACTTAAGATTATTAATTAGAAGATTCAAATATATAAATGGTATAAAATTCATATTTTTTTTTAGGTGTTTTTGATATAATGATTTTAAACTAAATATTTTAGAGGTGAATTAATGTTTTTAATGATAGATAACTATGATTCCTTCGTGTTTAATTTGCTTAGGTATTTTAAGGAATTAAATGAGGATATAAAGATAAAGAGGAATGATAAAATAACTATAGAAGAAATAAAAAGATTGAATCCAGAGGGAATAATAATATCTCCAGGACCTAAAGCACCTAAGGATATGAAAGAATGTTTAAATATTATAGAGGAATTTAAGGGAAAGATTCCTATTTTAGGTGTATGTCTTGGTCACCAATGTATTGGATATTCCTTTGGAAGTAAAATAAAAAAAGGGGATTTCCCAGTCCACGGAAAAGTGAGTAAAATAACTCATGATGGAAAAGGGATTTTTAAGGGAATAAAAAATAATATAAATGTAACTAGATATCATTCTTTAGTAGTTGATAGAAATTCTTTAGGAGAAGATTTAGAGATAACTGCCTTAAGTGATGATGGGGTAGTTATGGGAATAAGGCATAAAAGGTACAATATAGAAGGAGTACAGTTTCATCCAGAGGCTGTTTTAACTGAATATGGCCATGAAATGCTTAAAAATTTTATTGATAATGCTAGAAAATTTAATATTATAGAAAGGTGAGTAATTTGAATTTTGAAATTAAGGAAATAGAAAATAAGCTTAAGCCACATGAAGTATATTCTTTATTTAAAGATGAAATAAACAGTATATTTTTAGATAGTTCAAAGGAAGATAGCGAATTTTCTTTATATTCATTTATAGGATTAAATCCTTTTAAAAAGTTTAGCTCTAAGGGAAATGAGATTTTTATAGATGAAAAACTAGTCTTAGGAGATCCTTTTAAAAAATTAGAAGAGCTTATTTTAGAATATAAAATAAATTATCATAGTGAGATACCTTTTTTAGGAGGTGCTATGGGATATTTTTCTTATGATATAGGAAGAGTTATTGAAGATATGCCTAAAAGTGCTAAGGATGATGTGTGTATCCCAGATAGTTATTTTTTATTTTATGATAATGTAATAATATTTGATTTGAGAAATCAAAAAACATATATAACAGCTCTAGGAATTAAGGAAGAGTCAGAAAAAAGTATATCTAAGATTTATGAGAGAATAAAAGATAAGTATATAGATTTAAATATCAGCTTAGATAAAAATACTGAGTTTACTTCAAATTTTTCAAGAGAAGAATATATAAATTCAGTAAAAAAGGTTAAAGAGTACATAAAAGAAGGGCATACATATATTGCAAACCTAACACAGAGATTTTCCTGTGATTTTAATTCTGATCCTTTTGATACATATATAAGTTTAAGAAGTATAAATAAAGCCCCTTTTTCCTGTTATTTAAATTTAGAAGGTTTTCAAATTATAAGTTCTTCTCCTGAAAGGTTTTTAAAGGTGTTTAATAATAAGGTTGAAACAAGACCAATTAAAGGCACAAGGCCAAGAGGAAAAGATAAATTAGAAGATGAAAAGAATAAAAAAGAACTTTTAAATAGTGAAAAGGATAAGTCAGAGCTTTTAATGATTGTTGATTTAGAGAGAAATGACTTAAGTAAGGTGTGCAAACCTTTTTCTGTTAAGGTTACAGAATTATTTAAATTAGAGGAATATGCTACAGTATTTCACTTAGTTTCCACAGTTATAGGAGAACTAAAGGAAGATGTTAGTTCTGTAAAATGTATAAGAGAATGTTTTCCAGGAGGTTCTATAACAGGTGCTCCTAAAATAAGAAGTATGGAGATAATAGAGGAACTAGAAGACCTTAGAAGAGGGATATATACTGGGGCCATAGGTTATTTTGATTTAAGAGGAAATTGTGATTTTAATATAGTAATAAGAACTATATTAGCAAAAGATAATAAGGCCTATTTTGGAGTAGGTGGAGGCATAACTATTGAATCAGAAGAAGATATGGAATATGAGGAAACTTTAGATAAGGCAAAGGCTTTAATGAGAGTATTATAATTAGGTTGTGATATAAAGTGATTTATATAGGAGAAAATAAAAAAGGTTATAGTATGGTTGAAAAATGTTCACTTACCATAGATTCTTCTGTTTTTTTTGGATGGGGAATTTTTGAAACTATACTTGTATTAAATAATGGAGTGTTTTTAAAGGAACATCTAGAAAGACTAAAAGATGGATGCTTAAATTTAAATATTCCTTTTAATATTAATGAAGAGGAATTAAGAGAGTTTATTAAAAATGAAAAAATAAGAAATAAGGCTTTAAAAATAACTCTTACTGAAAAAAATATAATTTATTCAACTAGAGATATTCCCTATGGCATAGAAGATTACAATAGAGGATTTTCCATAAAGCTTAGTGAAGTAAGAAGAAATAGCACCTCTAAATTAACTTATTTAAAGAGCACTTGCTATATTGAAAATATTATGGAAAAGGAAAAGGCTAAAGATGAAGGCTTTGATGAAGTGATATTTTTAAATGAAAGAGGAGAGCTAACAGAGGGGGCTACTAGTAATATATATTTTATTAAGAATAATAAGATATGTACTCCAAAGGTTAGCTGTGGGCTTTTAGATGGAATAATTAGAGGATGGATAAAGAATAACTTTCAAGTTGAAGAAGGATGTTATAATATAGAAGACTTAAGAAATAGTGAAGGGATTTTTATAAGCAATTCACTTCTTGGAATAATGAGAGTAAGTCAATTTGAAGAAGAATTTTTTTGGGAAAAAGATTTAATAGAAGAAATAAAAAGTAAATATGAAAGTTCTATTATAAGCTTTTAAATATGGAGGGCAAAATGATCGATAAAGATAAGATAAGAGAAGGAATGAAACTAATACTTGAAGCAATAGGAGAAGATGTTAATAGAGAAGGCTTAATAGAAACTCCAGATAGAATTGCAAGAATGTATGAAGAAATATTTTCAGGAATAGGAATGAATGCAAAGGAGCATTTAAGTAAAACTTTTGAAGTTCATAGCAATGATCTTGTTTTAGAGAAGGATATAACTTTCTATTCTATGTGTGAGCATCATTTAGTTCCTTTCTATGGGAAAGTTCATATAGCATATATACCAAATGGAAGGGTTGTAGGTTTATCTAAACTTGCTAGATGTGTTGAGGTTTATTCAAAAAAACCACAACTTCAAGAAAGGCTTACAACGGAAATAGCTGATTCTATAATGGAATACTTAGATGCACAAGGTGTAATGGTAGTTGTAGAAGGTGAACATATGTGTATGACCATGAGAGGTGTTAGAAAACCAGGTGCAAAAACAGTAACAACAACTTATAGAGGAAAGTTTTTAGAGGATGAAAGCTTAAAAAATGATGTTTTTAGAATGATTTCTATGTAGATATTAATTTTTTGAGGTGTTTATTATGGAGAGAGTAAATAAGATACTTAATAATAGTAAGTATAAAGACTATTTAAATAAGAATTCTTTCTGTGAAAAGGATAGGATTTTTTGCAAACATAACTTAGAGCATTTTTTAGATGTATCAAGGATTGCCTACATAATGGTCTTAGAGGAAAATATGAATGTAACTAAGGAAATTATATATGCAATAGGACTTCTCCATGATATAGGACGATGGGTAGAATATGAAGGTGGAGAAAAACATAATAAGGCTTCTTATAAATTGAGTTTGGATATTTTAAAGGAATGTGATTTTAATAAAGAGGAAATAGAGATTATTTTAAGTGGAATTTTAAATCACAGAAATAGTGAAGCAGAAGGCTTAGATAAAATTATTTACTTAGCTGATAAAAAATCAAGAAGCTGTTTTTTATGTAATGCTGAAAAACTTTGTAAGTGGAGCAATGAAAAAAAGAATTTAGACATAATCATTTAAGGGGGAACTTTTGTGAAAATAGGAAATAAAGAGTTTGAAATAGGAAAAAGAACATACATAATGGGAATTTTAAATGTGACTCCAGATTCATTTTCAGATGGTGGAAAATATAATGATATTGAGTTAGCTCTAAAGAGAGCTGAGAAGATGATTAATGATGGTGTTGACATAATAGATATTGGAGGAGAGTCAACAAGACCAACTCATACCCCAGTAGGAGAAGAAGAGGAATTAAATAGAGTAGTACCTGTAATAAAAGCATTAAGAGAAAAGTTTGATATACCTATATCAGTTGATACATATAAGGGTAAAGTGGCAGAGGAAGCTATAAAAGCAGGTGCAGATTTAATAAATGATGTATGGGGCTTTAAAAAGGATAAATATATGGCTACTGTGGCTGCTAAATATGGAGTACCTTGTTGCATAATGCACAATAGAAATGATAATGAATATGGTGATGACATCATAGAAACTATGAAATCAGATATGGAAGAATGTATAAAGATAGCCCTAGATGCTGGAGTTAAGAAAGAAAATATAATTTTAGACCCAGGTATAGGTTTTGCAAAGGATTATGATCAAAACTTAGAAGTATTAAATAGATTAGATGAGTTTTGCAATATAGACTATCCAGTTTTATTAGGAACATCAAGAAAATCAGTAATAGGCAATACTTTAAATCTTCCAACAGATGAAAGATTAGAAGGTACTTTAGCTACAACTACTCTTGGAATAATTAAAGGATGCGAATTTGTAAGAGTTCATGATGTTTTAGAAAATAAGAGAACTGCCCTTATGACTGATGCTATGGTAAGAAGATAGGAGTTAATTTTCATGGATAAAATTATTATTAAAGATTTTGAGGTTTTTGGTAATCATGGAGTCTTTGAAGAGGAAAAGAGACTTGGACAAAAATTTGTTTTAAGTATAGAACTTTTCTTAGATACTAGAGAGGCAGGAGTTACTGGAGATTTAAGCAAATCTGTTCATTATGGAGAACTTGCACATAAGGTTGAGGAAGAGTTTAAAAAGCAAAGCTATGATTTAATAGAAACTGCAGCAGAAAAATTAAGTGAGTTTATATTATTAGAATACTCTCTTGTTAAAAAAGTGAAGGTTTCTTTAAAGAAACCATGGGCACCTATATTAAGAAGTTTAGATACTGTATCTATAGAAATAGAGAGAGGATGGAATGAGGCATACCTTTCATATGGATCTAATATAGGAGATAAAAAATATTATATAGAAGAAGCTTTAAATGAAATAAATAAGGCTTATCATACTGAAATTATAAAAAAATCTAATTTAATTGAGACGGAACCTTGGGGATATACTGAGCAGGATGAATTTTTAAATGGTGCTTGTAAAATAAAAACTCTTTTAAACCCTAAGGAATTAATCAAGTTTTTATTAAGTGTAGAACAAAAGCTTAAAAGAGAGAGAAAGATTAAGTGGGGTCCTAGAACTATAGACTTAGATGTAATATTTTTTAATGATTTAATAAGTGAAGATGAAGAGATCATACTTCCACACCCAAGAATGCATGAAAGAAGTTTTGTTTTAGAGCCATTAAATGAAATTGCTCCTTATAAGATTCATCCCTTATATAGAAAGCGTGTATTTGAACTTTTAGAAGAATTAAATAAAAATAAATAAATATAAACAATCTATTATTAATAAAGATATAGAATTTAGTAGTGATGTATACTAAATCCTATATCTTTTTTATTGTTTTTTATTAAACACATACTGGCAAAATGGTTCTAATTTAAAGGAATTAGGAATATCTTTTAAACTTAAGTAATCCTTCCTTACATCACTGTCCCAAGGATAAAGGGTTATTAAATCATCTCCATAAATATCTATTACATACTTTTCGCTATTTAAATCTATAAAAATTTTATATAAGGGTTTATTAGGTAAAGGTTCCTCATTTATAAAGTTAGAATCTTTTAAGCTTTTTAATAAGTCATCAATAATTCTTACATCTTCATTATCAACAATTACTTCACTATAAATATTCATATCCAATACTCTAATTTTTATATTATTCTTAGAAACTAGTTCACTTAAATTTTTAGTGTGATAGTTTAAAGAAGGTTTTTCCTTAGAAGGAATATTAATTTTAGAACATGAAATTAAAATAAGAGAAAAACATAGGGTTATTAAAAATATTTTAGTAATTTTTTTCATCAAATTTATCACCTCCTTCAGTTTAATTTATGAAACTTATGTTTTTAGTAGAACTTTTTTTAAGAAAATGAATAATATATATTACAATTGTCCTTAGAATTAAGGTGGTGATTTAAAGTGAAATATGCATTAGATATAAATGACTCCTATTTAAGAAAAGTATTAATAAAAAAATTAAAGGAAGAAGGAGATCTTACTATAGATTGTTTTAATGAAGAGTGTTGCTTAGGAGAAAGTTTTTTTAAGAAAGTTTTATTATCTAATAATACAAAGGCAGATATATTTATAAGAATAACTAAGAGCATAGGAGAAGATAAGAGAATAGAAATTTTAGGAGATAATCAAATTCTTAGGCGTGTTGTATCCTTAAACTTAGAAGATATGGTTGATTATATAGGCCTTTCACAGATAAGTATCAAAAGTGGAAAAGGATTATATTTAGTAAAGAATTTAGACTCTTTATGCTTAATTATAAATATAAGTGATACTGAAATAGATAGTATAAATAAAGAAAAATTAGCAGATGCACTATATAAAATAATTAAGGAAGTAAGCTAATCTTATTTCTTTAATTAATAGGTTTAGTTATCCATATTTTGCTTTAAGCTTTATTTTGAGTTAATATTAATTTTAAAATATATACTTAAAATTAACAGTAGTTTAAATATAGCCTTGCTTTAAAGAAGTTTTATCAAGACTTAAACAGAGAGTTTACAGTTTATTGACAGAACTTCTTTAATTATAGTTTTCTTAAGAAACTTTTTATGATTATACTAAGTAATATTATACTAAGTATTTTTAGGAATAAACTCAGTAGTAATAAATATTATTATGTTAAGTGTTTTTTAATTGATAAGATATATAAATAATATTTAAAGCTTATTATGCATATAAATCAATAAGTAGCAATATTTATGGGGGAAATTATGGATATTATAGGCAGTATAAACACCAGATTTTTAAGTAAGAGTGAACAGAACAAAAATGAAATTTTTAGTAAAATAGATAACATAGTAAAAGGTGGAGGCAATATAATTAGGATGAATCTATCCCATGGCAAGCATAGAGATGTAGAATGCTGTATAGATTACATAAGAAGCAATCATAAGAATGTAAAAATTCTTTTAGACTTACAGGGAAATAAGATTAGGGTAGCTAATAATATATATGGAACATTTAAAGTTAATACAGGTGATTTAGTTTATTTTTGTTCAGAGGAAACTTATGATGTTTATCTTAAAAATATTGATAGAAATAAACTTATACCTTTAAATATAAAAAATAAGTTTATATACAATAATACTTTTAAAAAGATATATATGAAAGATGCCACTATGGAATTTATAGTAATAAGCAATAACAATGGGTTAATAAAGACTAAAGTTAAATTAGGTGGAGTAGTTAGAAAAGAAAAGGGATGTAATCTTCCTAATTTAGATAGGAAAAATTGGGGTGTAAGCGAAAAGGATTTAGAAGATATTATATTTGCCTTAGATAATAAAGTAGATATTATAGATTATTCTTATTGTTCTTATATGGAAGAATGTAGAGAATTTAAAAATATTGTTTTTAAAAATTTAAAGTCAAATCAATTTATTCCTAAGCTTTGGGGAAAAATTGAAACTAATGAAGGAATAAATAATATTAAAGAAGTTGCTAAAGAATTAGATGGAATAGTTATAGCAAGGGGAGATTTAACAGCAGAAATTGGAATATTAAATGTTCCTATAGTGCAAGAAAAAATATTATATGCTTTAAAAAATGAGAATAAATCAATAATAGTAGCCACAAATGTACTTTCATCTATTAGAAATAAACAAAATAAGCCTACAATAAATGAATTAAGCGATATATATCATTTTGTTAGGTGTGGCGTAACAGGATTTATGCTTACTGGAGAAACTAGTACTGGGGAAAATGAAGAGTATGTGGTTACAACCTTAAAAAATAGTATAAAATATTACGAAAAGTTATTATCAAAAATAAAAAAGAGATCAAAGAGAGTCTAAAAAGACTTTCTTTGATCTTTTATTTTAGATTTTTGTATAAGTTCATAGGATTTTATAACTATTAAGAAGCTTAAATATCCTAGTAAAGCACCTGTTAATACATCACTTGGATAGTGAACAAGCAAGTATAATCTAGAAAAAGCTATTAAAGAAGCTAAGGAATAGATATATACTCTTATATTTTTAAAATAATAAGCTAACATAAATGCTGCTGCAAAGGATGCAGAGGTATGACCAGAGGGCATAGAGTAACTACTTGGTTTAGGTATCATTATGTGTAAGCTTTCATATGTTGCAAAGGGTCTAGATCTTTCTATAATATGTTTAAGAATTCCTTCACCAAGCAGGGTGTTAACAATTAAAACAGCTAAGGTTAATAATCCTATTTTTCTATATTTTTTTGAAATTATAAGTAAGATGCTTATGGCAATCCATATAAAGCCTAAATTACCCAATGAAGTTAAGAAAATCATTATTGGATTAAGAAACTTATTTTGTATATTATTTTGTATAAAGTAAAGTATATTTATATCTATATTTTGAATAAAATGCATCTTATTGCCTCCTAAAATTAATAAATATATTTTATTACTAAATTTTTAAGAAGTCTACTATAAGTATGTAAATAAGTTTATAAAAAAAAGTAATATTATATAAAAAATATTCATTTAAAGAATTAGAGAAACAAAATATAATGTAGATGTAATAAATAAAAGGAGGTCTAATATTGAGAAAATTAGAAAAATCTCTTTTAATTATTATAAGTGCAATACTTATGATATTTCTAATAATATTTAATATAATTAAAAATGGAAACTATATTAAACGTTTAAATAATGAAAATATAGAGCTGGTTTGGTACACCATTGGAATAGAACCTGCTGATATGGATAGGGTTGAAAGGGAAGTAAATAACTATTTAACTAAAAAAATAAATGCAACTATTGATATTAGATTTGTAGATTATGCTGATTTTACAAAGGTAATGAATAATAAAACTAAAGAAGGAGAAAATTTTGACCTTGTATTCACATCTTCTTGGGCTAATGATTATTATCCTAACGCAAAGGAAGGGAATTTTATTAATTTAAATAACCTGATTAAAGAGTATGGAAAGGATGTTTATAAAGCTCTTGATAAAAAGTTTTGGGAGGGAGCAGCAATAGATGGTTGTATATATGCTATTCCAAACCAAAAGGAGATTTCTAGTATGCCTATGTGGGTATTTTCTAAAGAATATGTAGAAAAATATAATATTCCCTATAAGGATATAAAAACTTTAGAAGATTTAGAACCTTGGTTAAAGTTAATTAAAGAAAATGAAGAAGGGGTAATTCCTTTTTACGTTGATGATAGTTATTCAGTTCCTATGATTTGGGATCAATTAGCCCCTGCTTTAGGAATAAATTTAGAAAATAATAACTTTCAGGTAGTAAATATATTTAAAACTGAAGAGATGATTAATAATTTAAAGACTATGAGAAGATATAAGGAGCTTGGATATACCAATACTAAAATTGGGAATGCTGGTGATTTTTCCACTAAAAGATTTGTAACTAAAGCTGATGGGCAGCCTTATGCTGAAAAAATATGGTCTATTAAAAGTGGAGGAGAGGTTGTTGCTACACCAATTTTAGAAAGTTATATTACAAATGGATCAGTAAATGGTTCTATGATCGCTATATCAAAAAATTCAAAAAATCCTGAAAAAGCTATGGAGTTTTTAAATCTTTTAAATACAGATAAGTATTTAAGAAATCTTATTAATTATGGAATTGAAGGAGTTCACTATGAAAAGATTTCAAATAATAAAATCAGGCTTTTAGAGGAATCTAAAAATTATATGGTTGATTACTACACTTTAGGAAATTTATTTATAACATATGTATTAGAAGATGAACCAGAAAATAAATGGGATGAATTTAAAGAGGTTAATAATAAGTCTAATGTATCTCAAGCCTTAGGATTTAAGTTTGACCCTAGTAAGGTAAGTATTGAACTAAAGGATGTAAATACTGTTCTTGAAGAGTTTACAAGAAGTTTATATACTGGATTAGTAGATACAGATGAATATGTTTCAAAACTTATTAATAAGCTTGAAAGTGCTGGAATAGATAAAGTTAAGGAAGAATTAGAAAGACAATTAAATGATTGGAAAATAAAAAAGCAGACTTTTTAGTCTGTTTTTTTATTTAAAGATATTACCTGAATATTATCTATAACTGTAATGGTTCCAGTTTCTATCATAGGTTCAAGTATTTCTATTAATTCATTTATTTTTTCCTTACTTTCAATAACTTCTATGACTATAGGTAAGTTTCTAGCAAGTATTTCAATAAAATCAGAATGTATTTTATGATGGCTATCTAATCCCTCAATTCCTCTTATTACAGTTGCCCCCAAGATATTTTCTTTTTTTAGTACCTTTAATATCTCTAAGTAAAGTGGCTCACCATTATACTTATCAGATTCATCAATAAATATTTTTAAAAAGCTACCTTTGAATTCATTTCTCATAAAAGATTCCTCCTAAAAATTAAAATAATATCCTAGCAAGTTTTTGTCCTATTACAACAAATAATAAACTACAACCTAAGTTTAAGATTATATTTTCTATTCCTAAAGTCATATTGCCATTAGTTAACATACTAATTGTTTCATAGGAAAAAGTAGAGAATGTAGTAAGGCCTCCCATAATACCAGTAGTTAAAAAAAGTTTCATATTAGATGAGATTAATGCACTATCCATATTGAATTCCATAATGAAACCTATTAAAAGAGCACCTAAAATATTGGCAATTAGAGTACCATATGGAAAGTTTCCTCCAAAATTTTTGGCTGCAAAAATTGAAATAAGATATCTCAAGGATGCACCTAAAAATCCACCCAGTCCTACTATTAAAGCAAGTAAAAGTTTTTGCATTTTAATTATCTCCTTAAATATTATTATAAATATACTTTTTTATAATGTTAACAAATTTTTAATAAAAAGTAAAAGTATAATTCTACAGAATAATAAGTCTGATTAAAAATATATCATACATTTTAATCATATATGATTAGAGAAAGAATAAAAATATTCAAAATGTAATAGTTATATTACAAAAATTTCAAACTTTTTAAAATATTTAAAAAGTTAACAGAATATATATAAAAATCTTTTGATGTTAAAAACCCTTGAAATGTAGTAAAATAGCCTGTTGGACACATTAATAGAGGACTTTTTTGTAATGTTGACTTTTTTACTGTTATGTTATAAATTAACTATAGAAACTTTAATTTACTTAAAGCTTCTCAAACAAAATACTAAAAAATATATATGATTATCATATTAGTTTTAATTAAATTTGATAAAGTATATGATTGTTGTAAACGTTTGTTTAGTCTTTGAGATTAAGGGATCTAAATGGTATAAAAATAGTAATATGAGGGGGAAAAAAATGCTTAGACACAAAAAATTATTAGTATTAATTTTAGGAGGAGTAATGACTACATCTGTAATGCTTACAGGATGTGGCTCAAGTGACAAAAAAGCAGAGGGAGGAGCAGCAAGTGAGGAGCCAGTTAACTTAGTATGGTATGTAATAGGTAAACCTCAAACAGATGGAGAATTAGTAGAAGAGGAAGTAAATAAATATATAAAAGATAAAATAAATGCTACTGTAGACATAAAACATATTGACTTTGGTGATTACAGCCAAAAAATGAATGTAATAGCTAACTCAGGAGAAGAATATGATTTAGCATTTACATGTTCATGGGCTTTCCCATATTTAGAAAATGCTAGAAAAGGTGCTTTCCTTGAATTAAATGACTTATTAGATAAAGAGGGAGCAGACCTTAAAGGGGTTATAGATGAAAGACTTTGGAAAGGTGCTGAGGTTGATGGAAAAATATATGGAGTTCCAAACCAAAAAGAAATAGCAGGAGCACCTATGTGGGTATTTGATAAGGAGCTTGTTGAAAAATATGATATTCCATATCAAGATTTACACTCAGTAGAAGATTTAGAACCATGGTTACAAATCATAAAAGAAAAGGAACCAGATTTTATACCATTCTATACTCAAGGAGATTCAATTCCATTAGAGTTTGATGAAATAATGAGACCTTTAGGAGTATTCTTTAATGATGATACTTTAACAGTACAAAATATGTATGAGACAGAAGAAATGAAGGCTATGATGACTAAATTAAGAGAATACTATGAAAAAGGATATATAAATCAAGATGCAGCAGTTAATAATATGAAAAATGAAGTTAAGAGATTTATGTGGAAGGCTGATGGACAACCATATGCAGAAAATGGATGGGGACAAGCTTTAGGTAGAGAAGTTGTAACATCATCAATAATCCCTCCATATGTTACAAATAACTCAACAACTGGAGCTATGACTGCTATATCAGCAACATCTAAGCATCCTGAAAAAGCTATGGAGCTTATAAACTTAGTAAATACTGACTCTACATTAAGAAACCTATTAATGTTTGGAATAGAGGGAACTCACTATGAAAAGGTTAGTGATAATCAAATAAAGAGAGATCCAAATGGACCATATAGTGTTACAAGTTGGGCTTACGGAAACTTATTTGATACTTACGTTTTAGATAGTGACCCAGCAGATAAATGGGATGCTTTTGAAGAATTTAACCAAGGTGCTAAGACTTCACCAATCTTAGGATTTAAGTTCAATACAGAGCCAGTTACAACTCAAATATCAGCAGTTAATAACGTATTACAAGAGTTTGAAAGAACTTTATACTCAGGTTCAGTAGATCCAGTAAAAGGATTAGATGACTTAAATAAAAAGTTAGCTGCATCTGGATTAGATGACATAAAAGCTGAAATGCAAAAACAATTAGATGAATGGAAAGCTTCTAATAAATAATAAATTTTAAATATAAAAAGAGTGGTTTTAAGCCACTCTTTTTTATTTTTTTTAATAAATTCAATCTGTTTTAATAAGAGTTAATATCATTTTAGAAGAGAGTAAAATATTAAAAAATAAATTTAATTAAGAAAATACTTAATTAGATATTGAATTTCTAGAAAAATAGGAGTAGAATTTAATTAAGGAAATGCTTAATTAAAAATAAGAGGTGGCTTATGGAAGATAAAATAAAAATATTTAAAGCACTAGGAGATGAAACTAGAATAAATATACTACATCTCATAAATAAAAAATCTATGTGTGCAAAGGGAATAGCTAGAGAACTTAGCATTTCAGAATCTGCTGTTTCTCAACAAATAAAAGTATTAAAAGATGCAAATCTCGTAATTGGATATAAAATAGGTTATCACATTGTTTATGATTTAAATATAGAGCAGTTAGAAAGTATTAATATCTTAATTGATTATATCGTAAATGATGATAATAATATAAAAACAAAAGAAAATATCTATGAAAAATGTAATAAGATATGTAAACATGCTAAATGCATAAATAATAAAAATTTGAAGGAGGAAAATATAATGAGAATTTGTTTCCCAGTTAAAAATAATGAAGGAGTTAAAAGTGTACCATATGGTCATTTTGGTACTGCTCCAACTTTCGTAATATGTGATTTAGAAAAAGATGAAGTAACTACTGTAGGTAATGGTGATTTAGGTCATGAACATGGAAAATGTCAACCAATAAAAGCTTTATCAGGTGAAGTTGTAGATGCTGTAGTTGTTGGTGGAATTGGTGCTGGTGCTATAAGCAAATTAAATTCTATGGGAATTAAAGTTTACAAAGCTATTGAAGGAGATATAGAAGCTAATTTAGAAGCATTAAAAAAAGGTGAATTAAAAGAGTTTTCAAGCACACATACATGTAATCATCATGGATGCAGTCATTAATAAAGAAAAAGCGAGTTCTTTTTATTATTTAGAATAAAATATTTATAAGAAAACTACTAAAAAGGTATTACATTTTAAAGATGTAGTACCTTTTTTATTTAAAAAAAATTAATTTAAACATTAATAATTTTTTAAAAGGTTTATTATAGAGAGAAGGTAAGTATTATTAAGTATATGTATTTTTAAAAATTATTTAATGTGGAGGATTAAAATTGGATATTGAGAAGTTTTTAAGGGAGATTAAAGAAAAAATAATTAATTATAGAAGGGATTTTCATAAATATCCTGAAAGTGCATGGAAAGAATTTAGAACATCTTCTTTAATTGGAAAATATTTAAGAGAAATGGGTTATGAAATAAAAATAGGAAAAGAAATAATAAGTGAAGAGCATAGGTTAGATGTACCAAACGAACTTGATTTAAAGAAAAGTTATGAAAAATCCTTAAATCAAGGTGTCTATAAAGAATTAAGTGATTATATGATTGGGGGATACACTGGAGTAGTTGGGATTTTACAAAATGGAGAGGGTCCAACTGTTGCTTTAAGATTTGATATAGATGGAGTAAAGGTCCTTGAATGTGAAAATAATGAGCATTTTCCTTTTAAAAATGGTTTTTCTTCTTTAAATAGGGGGATTATGCATGCCTGTGGACATGATGGTCATATAGCTATTGGCCTTGGAGTTGCAGAAGGAATTATTAGATTTAAGGAATATTTTAATGGAACAATAAAGCTTATTTTTCAACCTGGAGAAGAAAGTGTATGTGGTGGAAATCCAATGGCTCAATCAGGAATCTTAGATGATGTAGATTATTTATTAAGTGGACACATAGGAATAAAGGCAAGGAAATCAGGAGAAATAATCTGTGGAACAAAGGGATTTTTAGCAACATCTAAAATTAATGCTGAATTTACAGGGAAGTCTTCCCATGCCGCAGTTGCACCTGAAAAAGGGCATAATGCTTTGCTTTCTGCATCTACAGCAGTATTAAACTTAGATGCTATACCAAGAAATGGTGAAGGTATAACAAGAATAAATGTAGGAAAGTTAATTGCAGGGAGTGGTAGAAATGTAATTCCTGGAAAAGCTTTTATGGAAGTAGAGACTAGAGGAGAAACTACAGAATTAAATGAATATATGGAGAGTTATGCAACTAGAATTTTAAAAGCTTCTGCAGATATGCATGATAATCATGTGAAAATATCTTGTTTAGGAAGATCCATAAGTGGTAGTAGTGATAGAGAGTTAATTGATATTATTAAATGGGAGGCAAAAAATATAAATGATTATAACAATGTAATAGATGAAGAAGACTTTGGTGCTAGTGAAGATATATGTTATATGATGAAAAGAGTACAGAAAAATGGAGGAAAGGCATCTTATATAATGTTTGGAAGTGATTTAAAGGATGAACATCATTCTATTAGGTTTGATTTTAATGAAGAAGATATGTTTCCAGCAATAAATTTATATTTAAGAGTAGTAATGAATCTTTGCAATAAAAAATAATAAAATTTTTAAAAGATGAATTATATTTAATAATTATTTTATGTATATATATGGGAGTGTATTAAAATAACTTTTTATAAAACTTACAAACATATTCCGAGAATTACTAGATTACGCTAAGAATTTATAATCATTACTTCGAAAATATCACTAAAGCTTCGAAACTTAATTGAAAGTCCAAATTTTTAATTTGGATTCTTGAACTTATGCAATGGAACTTTGTGAGATTGTATTCCTAAGAAATTAACAGTCTCAGCTTTTTAACGTGATATTTTCTACGTAATAATTTAAATTCTAAAGCTTATCTAGATATTCTCTTCATACTGTTTGTAAGTTTTATTGTTATATTTTGATACAGCCCTTTTATAGAGTGGATAATAAATCATCTATGATCATATTTCCACCTAATTTATAATCATATGTAGAATTAGTATTTAAAGACTTCAAGAAGCTCCAAGAAGCATTCCAAAGCTTAACTACAAAAAGGTAATTTTCTAATTTTTCCATTAATTCATAAGAGTAGTAGCCAAAATAACTTTTTATTAAAAAATATCTCTTTTTTTCATCTAGCATCCAAGATACAGTAGCTAAATCAAAAAATATATCACACATAGCAGAAAATTCAAAGTCAATAAAAAGAACATTTTTATTATGATATAGTACATTTGAAGAATTTAAATCATTATGACAAAGGCCAAGAGTCATATTTTTGCTTAATTTTTCTTCAAGAATATTTAATTTATTTAAGACTAAATCAATGCCTTCATGAAAATTAAAGTTTTTAGATTTTAAAATATGAAAATTTTTTCTTATATGTTCAAAAGGATTAAAAATATGTTCACACTTAAGAATATGTAGTTTTTTTAAATTAATTGAGAGTTTTTCAAGGAATTCTAAAGATGTAAATGTACTCATATTTACCTTTGAATCTTCTAAAAATTTGCTTATTAGTATTCCATTATCCTTATTATGATATATAATAGGGGGGGATAGCTTGTTCAAATTAGCAAATATTAAAACAAAATTTTCCTCTGAAAAATTATTTTTATTATCTTTACTAGGTATTCTTAAAACATATTTATTATTTTCACACTCTAATAAATAATTTGAGTTATTAAGACCGCCTAGTTTGGTTATCTTATGATTTTTCATTTTGTTAGTCATCTTAATCTCCTTATATTCTAATGAAAATATTATATCAAAAAATAAGAAGGGATGGAAAAGGATAATGTTAAATGAGGTGTTAAAAGGAATAGAAGGTTTAGATAATGACATGATTTTAAAAGCTAAAAATAGAGTAGATTCTTTAGCTAAACCTTTAGGAAGTTTAGGAAAGTTAGAAGATATAGCCATAAGGTTATCTGGAATAACTGGGAATATGTTTAATAATATTGATAAAAAGTGTGTAATTATAATGTCTTCTGACAATGGAGTTGAAGAAGAAGGAGTAGCCTCAGCACCTCAATGTGTAACCTTACTTCAAACAAAAAACTTTATAAAAGGTACTACGGGAGTAGCTACATTGGCAAAAGCTAATGGAACAGATTTAATGGTTTTTGATGTGGGAATTAATTCAGATGAAGTTGTAGAAGGAGTTATAAATAGAAAGATATCAAAGGGAACTAAAAATATTTATAAGGAACCAGCTATGACTTATGAAGAAGCTAAAAAATCCTTAGAAATTGGAATAGAAGCTGTGAAAATAGCTAAAGAAAAGGGATATAAAATACTTGGAGTAGGTGAAATGGGAATAGGAAATACTACTACTTCAGCAGCAGTATTAAAAGCCCTTATTGGGTGTGAAACTTCTCAAGTAGTAGGAAAAGGTGGCGGAATAAATAATGCTTCTTTTGAAAAGAAAAAAAGAATTGTAGAAGAAGTAGTTAAAAAACATAATATTAATTTTGATGATCCTATTGATATTATTTCGAAGGTTGGAGGATATGATATTGGAGCAATGACAGGTGTATTTTTAGGTGCAGCTTTCTATAGAATCCCTGTAGTAATAGATGGATTTATATCCGTTGTGGCAGCTCTTTTAGCTAATAGATTAAATCCTTTAGTTAAAGAATTTTGTTTTACTTCTCATAAGTCACAAGAAATAGGATATGAGTTAGCTATAAAAGAGTTAGGTTTAGATCCTATGTTAGATTTAAATATGAGATTAGGAGAAGGAAGTGGATGCCCAATAGCTTTCTCAGTAATTGATTTTGCAACAGCAATGATGAATAATATGGCAACCTTTGAAGAAGGAAATATAGATAACAGCTATTTAGAAGATGTAAAGGATGAAGAATGTTACATTGTTCTTTAAAACTTTAAAAATATTATAGGAGTTAATTTAATTAGTTATGATAGTTTTAATTATTGGAGGAGCTAAGAGTAGCAAATCTTCTTATGCTGAATTTTATAGTAGCAATCTTTCAAAAAAAGGAAAAGGGGAGCTTTATTACTTAGCTACTATGAACCCTTATGATTCAGAGGATTTAAAGAGAATAGAAAATCATTTGAAAAATAGAGAAAAGTATGATTTTAAAACCATTGAAAAACATAGGAATTTAAATGAGATATTTCATAAACTTTCTAAGGAAGATACTGTTTTACTAGACAGTTTAACCTCTTTAGTTACTAATGAGATGTTTGTGGGAAAAGAATTTAATGAAAGTGTACATAGTAATATTTTAAAGGACATAAAGAGTCTAGGAACTAAGGTTTACAATTTAGTAATAGTTTCAGATTATGTTTTTAGTGATGGAATTAAATATGATTCTTATACTGAGTCTTTTAAAAGAGAATTAGGTAAAATAAATTGTGAATTAGCTTCCTTCTCAGATGTGGTTATAGAAGCTTCCTTTGGAAACTTAATATTTCATAAAGGAGAGGAGGTTTTAGAAGATGAAAATTTTTTATAAGGCTATAAATATGACCTTAAGCATGTTTACAGTTATTCCATTACCTAAATATGAATGGGATGACAGGGCTGCAAAACATATAATGAAGCTTTATCCTTTTATAGGGTTAATTATAGGAGCACTTTGGTATTTAAGTTTTTTTGTATTAAGTAAGCTAAATGTACCGATTATGCTTATGGCAGCTCTTATTTTAACGGTGCCATATATTTTAACTGGATTCTTACATCTAGATGGTTTTATGGATGTTTCTGACGCACTTCTTTCTAGAAGAGATAAGGAGACAAAGCTTAGAATTTTAAAGGATTCTACAGTTGGAGCTTTTTCAGTTATTTCTGTAGTTTTATTACTATTAGTAGAATTTGCTGGAATGTTTACTGTTTTAAATAAAAATTTAGATATGAGAATATTAATATTTATACCAATAGCATCAAGGGCAATAAATGGATACTTTATTGTAAGTCAAGAGATGCTTGGACAAAGTTCTCTAGCAAAATTTTTTAAAGAAGGAACTGGAAAAGTAGATGAAATAATTTTACTAGGAATATATGTATTAGTTGCATTAATAACGTTTTTCACCTTAGGAATAAATTATTTAATAGCTATTTTAGCAATGGGGCTTATTTCTTTTATTTTACTTTTAAAAGTAAAAAAAGAATTAGGAGGAATAAATGGAGACGTTGCCGGATACATTCTTGTTCTTATGGAGTTTACAGGAATTTTACTTTTAGGAATTATTTAAGGAGGAGAAGCTTTTGAAACTTTTATTTGGCGGTGCCTATAATGGAAAACTAAGGTATGTAAGAGAAAAGTTAGGCATAAATGAAGAGGAAATATTTTATTGCAAAGAAGATTCTATAGACTTTTCTAAAAAGGTTATTAGTGGAATAGATAGATTAATTTATTTTAATGCCTTACAAGGAAAAGAGTCTTTAAGCTTTTTTAAGGAAAAAAAAGAATTATTAAAAGATAAAATTTTAATTTGTGATGAAATATCTTCAGGAATAGTTCCTTTAAAGAAAGAGGAAAGATTATGGAGAGAAGAGACTGGAAAAGTTCTTCAGTTTTTATCAAAGGAAAGTGAAGAAGTTTATAGAATATTTTTTGGAATAGGAACAAGATTAAAGGGTGAATAATAAGATGATAATTTATTTAATTAGACATGGGAAGACTTATTGCAATGAGAATAAACTTTATTGTGGAATAAGTGATGTGCCTTTAAGTGAGGAAGGAAAAAAAGAGTTAGAGGAAAAAAGAAAGAGTGTGAGTTTGCCAATATGTAAGAGAAATTTTACAAGTGGAGCAAAAAGAGCTAATGAAACATTTAATATTTTATATCCAAATAAGAAGTATGAAGTTATAAAGGAATTTGGTGAGTATAATTTTGGAGATTTTGAACTAAAGTCTTATGAAATGCTAAAGGAAGACAAGGAATATTTAGACTGGATTTTAGACAAAAGCAAGGATGTTTCCTGTCCTAATGGTGAATCAAGAAGGGATTTTGAAAAGAGAATGAAAAAAGCATTTTTAAAATTACTTCTAACCCTTAAGGAAGAGGGAGAAGAGGAAGCCTTAATAGTATGTCATGGAGGAAGTATAGCTTGTATTTTAGAACTCTTTGAAAAGGACAAATTAGACTTCTATACTTATCAACCTAAGTGTGGAGGAGGATATAAGTTAAAAGTTGAACAGGATATCAATAATTTAAAAGTAGATTTTTCAAGTCTAGAGTTTGAAAAAGACATAACAGATAATTTAAGACTAGAAATAATAGAAAGGTTTTAGAAATGATAAAAATTATAATAGGATATGTTTTAGACCTAATAATAGGAGATCCTAATAATCCATATCACCCTATTAGATATATAGGAAAACTAGCATCTAATATGGAAAAGCTTTGGAGAAAGGTTTTCAAGAAAAATCTTAAGATTGCAGGCTTCTTTGCTTGGCTTTTTATAGTTTTCATAACCTTTGGAGTAACTTTAGGAATTGTACATATTGCTAATAAGATTAATCCTATTTTAGGAACTGTAGTATCTGGAATACTTATTTATTTTTGTATTTCTGCTAAGGGGCTTAAAGTTGAAGGACTTAAAGTAATTAAGATTTTAAAAGAAGGAGATATTGTTAAGGCTAGAAAACAATTATCTTATATTGTAGGAAGAGATACTGAAAATCTAGATGAAGAAGCTATAGTTAGAGCTGTAGTGGAAACTGTAGCAGAAAATATGTCAGATGGTATTATAGCACCTTTATTTTTTGCAGGAATTGGGGGAGCACCTTTAGCTTTCTTATATAAAGCAGTAAATACATGTGATTCAATGTTTGGGTATAAAAATGAAAAATATAAGGATTTTGGATTCTTCTCAGCTAAGTTTGATGATGTGTTTAATTATATTCCAGCTAGATTAACAGCTTATCTTATAGTAATTTCTTCTTTTATTTTAAGACTTAATTGCAAAAATAGTTTTAAAATATACAAAAGAGATAGATATAATCATTCAAGTCCTAATAGTGCTCATCCAGAAGCAGCTGTTGCAGGCGCTTTAGGAATAAGACTTGGAGGAGCAAATTATTATTTTGGAAAGCTTGTAGAAAAACCAACCATAGGAGATGCTAAAAAGAAAATAGAAATTTCAGATGTTTATAAGACTAATAATATATTAGGAATGGTTTCTTTTTTAGGAATGGTAGTAGCACTTATTATTAGATGTATTTTAGAGGTGATTATATGAATTTAGGACATGGTGGTAATGTAGAAGAAATTAAGAGGATTTATGGCTTAAAAGAAAATGAAATTCTTGATTTTTCAGCTAATATAAACCCTCTAGGAATCTCTGAAAGAGTAAAAGAAGCTATGGTAAGAGGAATAAATTTTATAGAGAGATATCCAGATATAACTTATTATGATCTTAAAAAGGGGATTTCAAACTTTGAAAAGGTAGCTTTAGAAAATATAGTTCTAGGAAATGGTGCAGCAGAGGTTATTTTTAATATAGTAAGAGGAATAAAACCTAAAAAGGCTCTTATAGTAGCACCAACCTTTTCAGAGTATGAGGATGCTTTAAATTCTATTGAGTGTGAAGTTAACCATTATGTATTAAAAGATAATTATTCAGTAGATAATGGATTTTTAGAAGAAATCAAGGAAGAATTAGATATTATATTTTTATGTAATCCCAATAATCCTACAGGTGCTTTAATAGAAAAAGATTTTTCATTAAAAGTATTAGAAAAAGCAAAAAAAATGAATATTACAGTTGTTTTTGATGAATCTTTTTTAGACTTTGTTGAAGATAATTATAAATACTCTCTTATTAAAGAACTTGATAATTTCCAAAATTTAATTATAGTAAAATCTTTAACTAAATTATTTGCCTTTCCTGGAATAAGATTAGGTTATGGATTAAGTTCTAATAATAATTTTATAGAAAAAATAAATTCAGTAGGAACTCCTTGGAGTGTAAATACCGTGGCAGACTATGCAGGAAGAGAAGCATTAAAAGATGTTGAGTATATTAAAAACAGCGTAGCTTATATAAAAAAAGAAAATGAATTTTTATATAATGGCCTAGAGAATTTTAAAGATATTACTACTTTTAAAGGTGCAGTAAATTTTGTATTTTTTAAATTAAATAAAAACATAAATTTAAGAGAAGAATTAATTAGAAGAGGTATTATAATAAGAAGTTGTAGTAATTATATTGGCTTAGACAATAGCTTCTATAGGGTGGCAGTTAGAACAAGGGAAGAAAACAAAAAGCTTTTAGAAGAACTTTCAAAGCTTTTAATATAAGCCTTATACTATTACTTTTATTATTAATAGGTTTTATATTAAATTAAGAAGTTTGACAATGATAAAATATAATAATATAATCAAGTTGATTAACTAATAATTGGTGTGATTTTCGCTTAATAGGGAATGAAGTTAAAGTCTTCAACTACCTCAGTAACCGTGAAGCAGACAAAATCTCAATATGTCACTGCATTTTTTTGTGTGGGAAGACGAGATGGAGGAAGAAGCAAAGTCGGGATACCTGCCTTTTATTTAAGTACTATTATCTTCTGAGGGTAGGATAATAGGGTGCGTATGATTTAAATATGCTTAACATACCTTCTTAAAATGGTATGTTTTTTTAATTTATACGTATTAATTTAAGCCTCAAATATTTTAATTGTTAAGTTTTATGAAAGAGAAATTTGATTTATGATGATTTAAGCTTAATTTAGGAAAGTTCAGATTTGCTTTTATAGATTGTAAGGGATGCTTAGCAATATTAAAAAAATACATATTAAAATCATTAAATAAAATCAAATAGGAATCCTTCATATAACTTAAGAATTTATAAAGGTGAAAGTGGAGGAAGAATATGAGAAACTTTAAAAAAGTAATTTCTTTAGTAATGATAACCATGATGGCATTACTTATGTTTACTGGATGTGGAAGTAAAACAGTAACAATGAAAGATATGGAAGGAACTGAATTTACAGTACCTAAAAAGATTGAAAGAATAGTATCAACGGCTCCATCTAATACAGAGATATTGGTAGGTTTGGGTCTAGGTGACAAAATAGTTGGTGTTGATAAATATTCGGCAGATGTAAAAGGATTAAATCCTGATATTCCTAAAATAGACTTTAGAAATCCTGATGCAGAAGCTATATTAGCTCTTAAGCCAGATGTAATAATAGCTTCAGGACATAATAGGGAAGGAAAAGAAGATCCATTTAAGGTTTTAAAAGATGCTGGAATACCTGTAGTTTATATTCCAACTAGTGAAAGTATGGATGGAATATATGAAGATATCAATTTCTTAGCTAAGTTAACTGGAACAGAAGCCGAAGGAAACAAAATGGTTGATTCAATGAAGAGCGAAGTAAATAAGATTAAAGCTATAGGTGAAACTATAAAAGATAAGAAAACTGTTTACTTTGAAATCGGATCAGGATCAAAGCTTTATAGTTTTGGAAATGATACTTTCTTAAATAGCTTACTAAATATAGTTGGCGCAGAAAATATATTTGCTAATGAAAAAGGTTGGATTTCTCCAAGTGAAGAGGCTGTAATAAAGGCAAATCCAGATGTGATTTTAACAAATGAAAGCTATATTGAAAATGCTACAGATTTAATTGCTAAACGTCCAGGATGGAATACAATAACTGCTGTTAAGGATAATAAAATATTCTTAGTAGATAATAATGCATCATCACGTGGAAGTCAATACGTGGTAAATGCATTAAAACAAATGGCAAAGGATATTTATCCAGAGCAATATGCAGGAATCTAAAAAGAAAAAACTACTAATATTACTATCAATTCCATTAGTATTATTAGTACTTTGTATTGGAACTTCCATTGGAAGTTCCAATATTAATATATGGGATACTATTTCTATAGTTGGGAATAAAATTTTTGGGTTTTCCCTTAGAGCTAGTATAAAACCAGAGGACGTAGCAATTATTTGGGTAATTAGATTACCAAGGGTATTATTAGCTTTTGGAGTTGGGGCTTCTCTTGCAGTTAGTGGAGCCATAATTCAATCAATATTAAAAAATCCATTAGCATCACCATATACTTTAGGAGTTTCATCAGGAGCTTCATTAGGTGTTGGAATATACATAGTTCTTGGAATTTCAATACCTGTAATAGGAAATTTAGCTATGCCTATTATAGGATTTTTATGTGGTGTTTTAACTGTTTTTGCTGTTATTATCTTTTCTAATAAGGTTGATAGAGGACTTTCAAACAATACTGTAATATTAGCAGGTATGGTATTATCACTTTTTACTAGTGCTATGTTAACTACTATAACAGCCTTATGTAGTGAAGATATAAAAGCAATTACAATGTGGCAAATGGGATCATTTGCTATGAAAAGTTGGTCATATGTTTTTGCTGGAATTCCATTTTTCATAATTGGAATTTTTATGGTTATAAGATATACAAGAGAAATGGATATCTTAAGTTTTGGAGAAGAAGGTGCAAAAGCAATAGGAGTTGAAACTAAAAAGGTTAAAAAGACACTACTTGTTTCAGTAGCCATTTTAACTGGAAGTGCCGTAGCCTTAAGTGGTGTTATAGGCTTTATTGATCTTATAACCCCTCACATAGTTAGAAAAATATTTGGATCTAATCATAAGATAGTAATTCCAATGTGTATTATACTTGGAGGAACTTTGATGGTATTAACAGATTTAGTTTCAAGAACACTAATTTCTCCATCAGAATTACCAGTTGGAGCAATTACAGCATTAATTGGAGCACCATTTTTTGCTTATCTTTATTTTGGAAAGAGAAGTAGGTGATATTTTGTTAGAAGTTAAAAATCTATGCTGTGGATATGATGGGAATGATGTTATACATAATTTATCTTTCAATATTAACAGGGGGGGAAACATATCTATAATAGGACCAAATGGATGTGGGAAGTCCACAATCCTAAAAGCTTTAGCTAATTTAATTGAATATAAAGGCGAGATAAAGCTAGATGGGGTAGAAATTAAAAAGATAAAAAGAAAAGATTTAGCTAAAAAAGTTGCATTAATGAGTCAAAATTCTCAAATATACTTTTCTTATACTGTATTTGAAACAGTTGCATTAGGAAGATATGCTCATATGGATGGTGTTTTTTCAAGTCTTAGTAAGAAAGATAGGGATATAGTTTTAAAGTGTATTGAAAGTGTAGGATTATTAAATGAAAAGGATAAGTTAATAAATGAATTATCAGGAGGTCAACTCCAGAGAGTTTATTTAGCAAGAGCCTTTGCTCAAGATCCTGATATATTACTTTTAGATGAACCAACAAATCATTTAGACTTAAAATGTCAAATTGAAATTTTAGATTATATAAATAAATGGACAAAGGAAAATAACAAAACTGTTATAGGAGTTTTACATGATTTAAATTTAGTTCAGATGTTTAGTGAAGATGCAATTTTAATAAAAGAAGGTAAAATTTATAGTAGTGGAAAAGCAAGAGAATTATTAAATAGTTCTAAAATTACAGATGTATATAAAATAGACATAAGAAAATTCATGCTAGAAGCATTAGAAAGATGGAAGTAGGTGGACAATATGAAAAAAAAGTTTGTTGTATCATATAGTTGTGGAAAGGATAGTACATTATCATTATATAGAATGATAAAGGCTGGACATACTCCAGTAGCTTTATTAGTTACTGTTGATAAAAAAGTTTTAAGAAGTTGGTTCCATGGTATACCAGATAAATTATTAAAAGACGTATCAAAATCTCTAGATATACCTCTAGTTTTAGTTGCAAGTAACGGAAAAGAAAATTATGGTGAAACATTTGTTGAAGCTTTAAAGAAGATTAAAGAGGAAATGGGTGCAGAAGCTTGTGTATTTGGAGATATTGATTTAATGGCTCATAGAACTTGGTGTGAAGATAAATGTGAAAAAGCAGGACTTGAAGCTATTTTCCCACTTTGGGAAGAAGATAGAGAAGCTCTAACTTACGAGTTTATAGATAGTGGCTTCAAAACTGTAATTAAAAATGTAAAATTAAGCATTTTAGGTGAGGAATTCTTAGGTGAAGTTTTAACTAAGGATGTAGTTGAAAGATTAAAAGCAGCTGGTTCAGATGCTTGTGGAGAAAATGGAGAATATCATACATTTGTTTTTGATGGACCTTTATTTAAAGAAAGAATAAACTTTGAAACTGGAGATAATATATTAACAGAAACTCATGGATTCTTAGATATTAAGTAGGTGTGTTTTATGAAGTATAAAAGTATAATGCTTCTTGGTACAGCATCTTCCGTAGGAAAAAGTACTGTTGCAGCAGCCTTTTGTAGATATTTTAAGAAAAAAGGATATAGTGTTGCACCTTATAAAGCTTTGAATATATCATTAAATTCCTTTGTAACAAAGGATGGAGACGAAATAGGACGAGCTCAAGTGGTACAAGCTGAAGCCTGTGAAATTGATCCTAAGGAATATATGAACCCTATATTAATGAAACCTAGTGCAGGATTTAAAACTCAGGTAATAGTTAGAGGTAAGGTTCATTGCACTATGGATGCTTATAAATATAAGGAATTAAATAAATATCTTAAGGAAAAAGCAAAAGAAGCTTATGATGACATTTCAAATGATTATGATTTAATAGTTTTAGAAGGGTCAGGAAGCTGTGCTGAAATAAACTTAAGAGAAACTGATATAGCAAATATGCATACTGCTAAAATGGCAGACGCTGATGTTATTTTAGTTGCTGATATAAACAGAGGAGGAGTTTTTGCTTCTATTGTTGGTACTATAATGCTTTTAACTGAAGAAGAGAGAAAAAGGGTTAAAGGGGTTATAATAAATAAATTTAGGGGAAAAAGAGAGTTTTTTGAACCTGCAATGAGACAAATAGAAGAAATAATAAAAATTCCTGTTTTAGGAGTTATGCCTTACTTTGATTTAGATATAGAAGAGGAAGATAGTGCTTCTATTAAATCAAGAAAAGGTAATGGTAAAGGGATAGATATAGCAATAGTTAGATTACCTCATATGTCAAACTTTACTGATTTTAATTCCTTAGGAAGAATAAAAGATGTAGGTATAAGGTATGCTGAAAATCCTAAGGATTTAGAAAATGCAAATATGATAATAATTCCAGGAAGTAAAAATACCATAGATGATTTAATTTATTTAAAGGAAAGTGGTTTTAAAGAGGCACTAATTAATGAAAGTTCTAAGGGAAAATTAATATTTGGTATATGTGGAGGTTATCAAATATTAGGAGAAAAAATAATTGATTCCCTTGGTGTGGAAGGTGACATAAGAGAAGAAGAAGGCTTAGGACTTTTAAATATAGTAACATCATTTAATAAAGAAAAAACTACAAAGCAGGTTGTAGCCTTTGATTTAGAAGGAAATGAAGTTAGTGGATATGAAATTCATAATGGGGAAAGTATTCCTACAGCTAAAGAGAATATATGGATAAAAGAGCAAAATGGTAATGTTCTTGGAATGAAGAACAAAGAACAAAATGTTTTTGGTACTTATATTCATGGAATCTTTGATGAGGGAGACTTTGGAGAAAAGCTTATAAATAAGTTAAAGAAAGAATTAAACATAGAAGAAAGTAATGAAGTTAATTATAAAGATTATAAAATAAGTCAATATGATAAGCTTTGTGAACTTTTAGAAGAAAATATAGATATGCCATATGTTGAGAATCTAATTAGATCTTAATTTTAAACAGTGTATTAAGTTTTATTATTTAATACACTGTTTTTTATTTTAAACCATTGTTGATTTTAGCTAGAAGATTAGATTCAATTAATCTTTAGTAAAAATTCAGATTTTTAAATTTGGTATTTTAAATTTAAATATAACGAAATGTTTTAAAATTAAATACGTTAGTTTTAAAAAAATCTTATCATTGGTAACTTAGGTTACGTGATTATTAAAGCATATGATATAGAATAATATTTGCTAAGGCGAAAATAAAAGCTTTAAATAACAAAGGAAAAAGTTTTTAATAAAGTGGAGGAGTACTAATGGAAAATAAAATGTTTTGTTTCCAGTGTCAAGAGACTGCTGGATGTACAGGATGTACTAAGTTTGGAGTATGTGGAAAGTCACCTGATTTAGCAAGGATGCAGGATTTATTAATATATACAACTAAAGGATTATCTGAAGTAACTACTAGATTAAGAGAAGAAGGAAAGAAAATAGACTCAAAAGTTAATCATTTAGTAACTATAAACTTATTTACTACAATAACTAATGCAAACTTTGATGATGAAATATTCTATGAAAGGGTAAAGGAAACTTTAAGAGTAAAGGAAAGTTTATTAAATACTTTAAAGAATAAAAAGAATTTATCTGAAGCTGCACTTTGGAATGCTTCTAATAAAAATGAAATAGACGAAAAAGTAAGCTTATTACAAAAAATAAAAAATGCTTTTTCAAAGAAAGAAGAGATTTCAATAGATTCAATATTAGATAAAAAATCAACTAAAGTAGGAGTTTTAGCTACTAAGGATGAAGATATAAGAAGTTTAAGAGAACTTATAATATATGGTTTAAAGGGTATGTCAGCATATATGAAGCATGCTAATGCTTTAGGATATGATAAAGAAGAAATAAATTCGTTTATGCAAAGCACATTAGCTAAGACTTTAGATGATAGTTTAACAATAGATGAATTAATAGCTTTAACTTTAGAAACTGGTAAGGTTGGAGTAGATGGAATGGCATTATTAGATAGTGCAAATACAGGAACTTATGGACATCCTGAAGTTACTAAGGTTAATATAGGAGTTAGAAAAAATCCAGGTATATTAGTATCAGGACATGATTTAAAAGATTTAGAAATGTTATTAAAACAGACAGCGGGAACAGGAGTAGATGTATATACACATTCAGAAATGTTACCAGCACATTATTACCCAGCATTTAAGAAATATTCTCATTTTGCAGGAAATTACGGAAATGCTTGGTGGAAACAAAAAGAAGAGTTTGAAAGCTTTAATGGACCAATATTAATGACTACAAACTGTATAGTACCTCCAAAAGATAGCTACAAAGATAGATTATATACAACTGGAGCTGCAGGTTTTGCTGGATGTACTCATATAAAAGGAAACTCAGAATCAGATAAAGATTTCTCAGTTATAATTGAGCATGCTAAAAAGTGTAAGGCTCCTAAACAAATAGAAACAGGAGAAATTATAGGTGGATTTGCTCATAATCAGGTTCTTGCTTTAGCAGATAAAGTAGTGGAAGCTGTTAAGTCTGGTGCAATAAGAAGATTCTTTGTTATGGCTGGTTGTGATGGAAGAGCTAAATCAAGAAATTACTATACTGATTTTGCAAAAGAATTACCAAAAGATACCGTAATATTAACAGCTGGATGTGCAAAATATAAATATAATAAGCTACCTTTAGGAGATATAAATGGAATTCCAAGAGTATTAGATGCAGGACAATGTAATGATTCATATTCACTTGCATTAATAGCATTAAAACTTAAAGAAGTATTTGAATTAGAAGATATAAATGATTTACCGATATCATTTAATATAGCTTGGTATGAGCAAAAAGCAGTAATAGTATTACTATCACTATTATATTTAGGCGTTAAAAATATACACTTAGGACCAACATTACCAGCATTCTTATCACCAAATGTTGCTAAAGTTTTAGTTGAGAATTTTGGTATAGGTGGAATAACTAATGTTGAAGATGATATAAAAATGTTTTTAAATAACTAATATTTATATAATTAAAATAAAAAATGCAAGGAGAATTATCCTTGTATTTTTTTTGTGTTTTGTAGTAAATAGAGTATTATCCCAATATACTTATAATATTGAAATATAAGATGATTACGTAATTATTTATTAATAAGATATTTGTTATACACAATATATTTATTAAGTAAATTAATAATTTTTATTGTTTTTAGTAGATATTTATTTTCCTTTTGGAATTAAATAATATAAAAAGAATCTGTTAGGTTGTTATGAAAAAATAGCTTAACTATTTGTAAAATTACTCGTTCTTTGAAAATTATATAAGTTT